>Ga0265299_10001976_pt1 | contig 21916 bp, 17 predicted proteins | sample AusTroGonzalo_MG_4_FD_193485 | JGI IMG/M metagenome (GOLD analysis project Ga0265299, IMG submission 193485) | Bovine rumen microbial communities from tropical cattle in Woodstock, Queensland, Australia - Gonzalo_02 | ecosystem: Host-associated > Mammals > Digestive system > Stomach > Rumen ... | reverse complement strand
CCGCCGATGCAACCGAAATATCCGCAGGTACTGCTGTAAATTTCACAAATACTTCAACAGGTTATCAGGCAACTCGTACCTGGACATTCGAAGGTGGCAATCCTGCAACTTCAAACGAGGAAAATCCACGCGTAATCTACTCAACTCCCGGTACATATCAGGTTTCGTTGACGGTTACTAATGCTTGCGGTGAAGCCACTCGGACCGAAACTTCGTACATTACCGTGAGAGAGTCTTATACTCCCAATATCATCGTTCAACCTCAAGATATTGAAGTTTGTATAGGTGAGTCTTTTTCTATTTCATTGGTGGCAGAAGGCGATAATTTAAGGTATTCATGGTATCGCAATGGCGAATATATAGGTAATAATAGCCCTACATACACCTGTCCTGTTGCTTCTGAATCAGCCACATACTATTGTGTGGTACAATCAGAATATGGCGGAGAACCTGCATATTCCGATACAGTTACTGTAACTGTTGGTACAACGCCTGTTATTACTTGGGAGCCAACCCCACGTACGATGGCATTATGCGAAGGTTCTGAATATGCACTTAGTATGAGAGCTTCTGGTGAAGGACTTCACTATCAATGGTACAATAATGGTAATGAATTGGCAGGACAGACAAGCGATAGTTTGCATATAGCAAATGTAACTCGGGAAAACAATGGCTTTTTCTATTGCGTCGTTTCTAATGCCTGCGATGAAGTTCAAACACAGAATGCAACACTTACAGTAAATCCAGCTCCCGATATGACTTTGGGTCCCGACTTGAATCCTTGCCGCGGCGAAACTGTTGTTCTTGCTCCTCAAGGTCAGGAAGAATATGGACATTATTCATGGAACTATGGAACATACGGTTATCAGCCTAATTTGACGGTTTCGCTTAGTGGCATTTACATTCTCGAAGTTTCTGATTCGGAACACGGCAATTGTGTTGCACGCGATACAGTTCGTGTAACATTCCATGATTATTTTGACATTGCTTTCGATACTACACCTATTGTTACCTGCGGTGAGTTTACTCTTGATGCAGGAGCAGGAGCAACCGAATATATGTGGAGCACAACAGAAACGACAAGCTCCATTATTGCTGGAACGAATGGCTACTACATGGTTACTGTCGATGGCGACGGATATGGCTGTACAACATCGGCTGGTGTAAATGTTACAATAGGCGGCGAGATTGCTATAAACCTCGGTGATGATATAACAACATCTGTCGATTCGTCAGTTGAAATTGGCTTGCCTGATGTTTATGATTCATATTTATGGAATACAGGATTTACTGGATCGAGATTAACCGTAAATGGCTCCGATTATGGAATTGGACATCATATTTTCTGGGTAAGAGTAACTTCGGGCAATTGCTATGCTTCAGATACAATAAATGTCAACTTTGTTGAAGATGAGTATTATACAATAACGGCAATCCCGGATGATCAACACCACGGTTCGGTAACAGGCGGAGGAAGATATCTTGTTGGTTCGGTTGCAACACTCACTGCCACGGCATATTCAGACTATCGCTTTGTCAGCTGGAACGATGGCGACACAAATAATCCGCGCGAAGTTACGGTAACGGGCGATGCAACTTATATTGCCAACTTTTATTATAATTCACCTACTGTTTATCATTCATTTTCGGCAGAAGCCTGTGGCAGCTACACATGGAACGACAACACATATACACAAAGCGGTGAATACCAACAAATGTTTACAACAGCAAATTTTACCGATAGTATTGTAACACTTACGCTTACAATCTATCCAACGCCTCAGCCAGAAATTACTGCATCGGGGATACTCGACGGCTGCAATCCGTCTCCAGTTACTCTTTCGGCTGGTGATTATAGCAACTACACATGGTCTAATGGCGCAACAACAGCAACAATCATTATAAGCGAACCAGGGTACTACTATGTTGAGGTTGTCGATGCAAACCGTTGCTCTGGCATATCGGGACAGATAAATGTTGGTATAAGCAATGCACTGCCCGAAGCACCTCAAATTTCGGTAGTCGGTATGAATAGCCGAAATCGCAACGTAGTAGCCTGGTCATCAATTGACAACGAAAATGTAAACGCCTACCGTATATATCGCGAAAATAATGTTGCCGACATTTATGAGCCTATGGCAATAGTGGAGGCTTCGGCACAGACTTACTGGACGGATGAAAGCGCAGACCCGTCGGCACGAGCTTACCGCTACAAGGTTACGGCTGTTGACGAGTGCGGCGGAGAATCGCCAATGAGCGACTATCACAAGACAATGCACCTTACAATAAACCAAGGCATTGGCAATGCTTGGAATCTTATCTGGTCACACTACGAAGGATTCAACTTTGGTACTTATAGAATATACCGTGGTACAAACCCGAGCAATATGACAATGATTGGCGAAGTGCCGTCGAACCTCAATTCTTACACTGACAATACTGCTACCGACAATACGGGTTACTATTATCAGGTAGAGGTTGTAAGGAACACGCGCTCACGCGATGCTGAAATTTCTTCTCGTTCCAACATTGTTGACAACGGTTATTTGCCAGAATATACACTAACTGTTATGTCGGCAAACCCGAATCGTGGTACGGTTACAGGAGGAGGAACATATAGCGAAGGTTATGTCGCAACAATAGCTGCTTTTGCCAACGAAGGCTACCAGTTTGCATCATGGAATGATGGTAATACTGATAATCCGCGTTATATAACAGTAACTGAAGATAAAACTTTCATTGCATCGTTTGATGAATCTTCATCGGCTCAGACATATACAATAACGGTAGTTTCTGCAAACCCAAGTCGCGGTACAGTAATAGGTAGTGGAACATATAATGAAGGTTCTGTTGCAACAATAGCCGCTTTTGCAAACGAAGGCTATCAGTTTGCATCGTGGGATGATGGGAACACCGACAATCCACGTTATATAACTGTAACGGAAGACAAAACATTTATCGCATCGTTTGACCCGTCCAATATAGAGGACAATATAGCGTCAAGAATTGCAGTATTCCCGAATCCTGTAAACGACATCATAAACATCACATCTCCCGAAATAATCTCTGAAATCGAGATTGTGAATGTGATGGGACAAGTTGTGAAGTATGTTGAAGTAAACGCAGATAATGTGACTTGCGATGTGGAAGATTTGACAAGTGGGGTGTATGTTGTACGCATCCGCACCTTGAGCTGCCCCCTGAGCGGAGTCGAAGGGTCAGCTACGCTCAGCCAGCGGAAATTCGTAAAGGAATAGAATGATTTGTATTCGTAAGGGAGGGGTTCAAACCTGACCTTACGAATTCGTCAGATACTCAACGCACGCATACGCGCACATACAGCCGAAAACTACTGGTATATAGCTGATTGTGCCTACATTCGACTTCTTGTTGACGCTTTCTTCCTCCACAATAGCACTTTTATCGACCAGTTCGGGCGAAAAGACAACAGTTATACCTTTATATATACCTAATCTGTGGAGACGCTTGCGGAGCATAAGCGCTAGACGACAGTTGTAAGTCTTTGATATGTCGGCAATCTGGATTAATTGCGGATTGCGTTTTCCGCCCGACCCCATACAACTAACCGAAGGAATGCCGTTCTGGTGGCAGATTCGCATCAGGTGCAATTTTGGCGAAAGCGTGTCGATTGCATCAACCACAAAGTCCCAGTTGCCGTCTTTCAATGTTGATTCAAGAAATTCGTCACGAAGATATTCGCCTATCACTGTGAGGTTTATGTCGGGATTGATGGCACGGAAACGCTTGGCGAATTCCTCAACCTTGGGTTTGCCTATATTTTCATGAGTGGCAATGAGTTGTCTGTTGATGTTGGTTTTGGAAACGCAGTCGGCATCGACGATTGTAAGGTTCTGTATGCCGGCACGGACAAGTTGTTCGGCAGCAGCACCGCCCACACCGCCAAGTCCGCAGACAAGCACCTTTGCCGAGCGCAGTTTTTTCATCTTTTCATCGCCGAGAAGCAGTTCTGTGCGTTCTTGCCAACTCATAGGTTTATGGTTTTCAGGTTTTTGTCAATAATTTCGCAGAGTTCTTCGAGCGAAATGTTCATCCAGCGTGTTGCCGACTTATAGACATTCTCCACTGGAAAATTGCCGTCGTCGGTTTCGAAGAACAGCCGCTCGCTTGGCACAAACGAGAAGAATTTTGATGACTTCTTGTCCTTCGACAGCAGCGAGTGCGATATTGAAAAGTAGATTCCGCTGTCGATTAGAGGGCTTACCTGCGATAATTTTCCGCAGAATCCGTGCAAAATCCACGGCTGTGTAGGCTGCAATTTTTTCTTTTCGGCAATCAAGTGCTGGAACTGCTTTACGCAATGTATAATCAGCGGTTTCTGCAGTTTTTCCGACAATGCAACGTGGGCTTCAAAAATTTCGGTCTGTCCGGCAAGGTCAAGTCCCGACTTCTTGTCGAAGCCCGTTTCGCCGATGGCTACAACCTGCGGATTTTCAGCGGCCTTGGCAATTTCCGACATCTTGTGTATGGAATTCTTGTCGCAGTACCACGGATGCAGTCCTACCGAATATTTTTTGCCTTCTGTAAAGCTGGCGTATTCGCTCAGGCTTATTATACCCGAAGTCTCCGATGTGTTGTGCGTATGGAAGTTAAAAAAGTTCATAATGTCGTTTTTGTATCAGTTGATTTTTTCTTCTTCCGTCTCGAAACTTTCAATATTCCTGTCCTTTGACGAAAACTTAATGGCAAGTTTTACTATTCGCCTGTTGTCGTCCAGCACGGCAGCCTTATAATCCCTGTCGTCAATCTGGTCGAGAGCGGACTGTACGCTTTGGTCGTATTTCAGTTCTATTACATAAATGGTCTTTGGCATCTTTAGGATTAAGTCCGACTTGCCAAGAGCGGTTTCCTGATTTGCGGCAACATCAGCCCCGAAAGATGTAAGAACCGTATAAAGAATTGAATGGTAGTGCTTTTCGTTCATATTGTTTAACGAGAACGGGAAACGGCGGAAGAATTTTTTCAATGCCTCGATGAATTTGGGCAAATCGTCTGTCTGCAAAAAGTTAATGTACGCCTCGTGCAGGGCAACGCTGTCGTTTACCTTGTAATAATTTCTGAACAACGAATCGGCAAGTGCGGTGCGGACTTCTCCGTTTGGATAGCCTAAGGTGTAGATTCCCACCACATCAGTTCCCATAAAATATGACCTGTAATTCTTGATAGTCAAGTAACCCGACTGGAAAAGGAACGGAATCAAATCTGTAACTTTTTCTACAGGCTGGTTAAACCGCGAAGCCGCACATTCCGTATTGTCAAAGTCCTCCATTTTTAGGTTGAACTTGCTGATAAGTTTGAGCAACGACGATGGTGTTCCCGAATCGAACCAATAGTCCTTTGGCATCTTGTCATTTAGGGCATTAATCACAGAATACGGGTTAAAAACATCCTGCATTTCTGTAGAAAAATGATAGCCATCGTATTTGAACTTGAATACCTGCAAAGTTTGTTCGAAAGTGAGATTGTTCTTGTCGGCAAAGTCTTGAAGACCATCTTTCAGCTGTGTAAAAAGTTCATCCTTTGAAATTCCGCAAATTGCTTCAAACTCTGGCATTAGCGATATGTCTTTCAGGTTGTTCAGCGCAGAGAAAATCGACATCTGCGAAAACTTTGTTATACCTGTAATGAAAACGAAGCGAAGATAGTTGTCAAGTTTTTTGAGAGGAGAAAACAAGTCATTCATAATTGTACGGACTTGGTTTTGCAACTTGTCATTATCAATTGTATTCAGCATGGGAGCATCATATTCGTCAATGATAATGACTGCTTTTTGTCCGTATGATTCATTGGCTTTGCGAACGATGTTTTGAAGTCTTGCGCTGAAAGATGACGCTTTTTGTTCAACAAAATACTTCTCTTCAATAATCCTAAGCGAGTTATTTATGACATCTTTCAGGTCGTCTATGTTGTCCGATTTAAAGTCGCTGAAATCCAAATGTATTACAGGATATTTAACCCAGTCCTTTTCAAGTTCTGCCATTTGCAGACCGTTGAACATCTCCTTGTTGCCCTCAAAATATTCCTTCAGAGTACTGCACAGCAACGACTTTCCGAAACGCCTTGGACGTGATAAAAATACATACTCGTATTCTTTTACCAATTTGTAAACCAAGGCTGTTTTGTCAACATAAACATAGTTGCCTTCAACAATCTTGCTGAAGGTTTGCGTTCCAACCGGGTATCTGCGCGTTTCCATAAACAGAAATTTATGGCAAAAATAAAACTTATTTACGATTTTGGATTTACGATTGACGTTTTTTTATTGCTTTGAAAGCAAAAAAGTTAATTTTAATACCCTCCCCAGAATTTTCTTAAGAACCATTCTGCCGTTGCGAACAGCAGTATGCAGATGAACAGATACCAGAAATCCATTATCGACGACAACGATTCCTTTTCGTATGCAACATTCTGGATGTCAGGGTTCGACGATAGGTCGTCCTTTATCTTCGACATTTCGGTTGGATAATATACCTTGCCTCCGTTTGCACCAGCAATGGCGAAAAGCACATTGTGGTTTGCCGTGAGGTTCTGTGCTTCAAGGTTCATATTCCTAACCATTATGGCTATGTTGGTTTCGTATTTGTTTCCGTCGAATTCGGTGGCAAACTTGCAGGTGTACGAGCCTTTTGCAAGCCGTCCAAGGTCGATGCGGTAGGCATTGCCGTTGGGCTCCATTATGTACTTGAACTCGTTGTCGGCGCTGTCCTTGAGCGTGGCTTCGATTTCGAGGTCAGGGACAAGCTCGTAGGCGTCGTTGTAGAATTCGGCGGTGATAATGATGTTCTCGTTGTCGGTGTAAAGGTGCTTTGCTTCAACACTCAGCTTGTTCTTCTGCTGCTTGGTGATTGTAAAACGCACAATCTTGTTTATCAGCGCATTAAAGTTCTCATTGCTCGACGACTGCTTGTAGTCGTAGATTCTCCAGCGCCACAATCCTTCGCCCATTACGAAACAGCATTTGCGGTTGTCCCTGTCGGTGAAGAAAACAAGCGGCTTGTCGGTCTTTATTCCGTTGATTGTCTGGTAGAGCAAGACTTTCGATTCTCCCGAAATCTTTGGCGAGCAATATGGCACTTTCAGTGGCGGAAGCTGTTGCAGAAACTCGGGCGATTCTATCGAGAACGAGTTGAATGCCGAATTTAGTGCAGGAACAGCATCATCGAATGAATTGAAATTGGCGTTTGTCTTGAGGTCGGTGCCAAGCTTGTCGAAATCGCTGTAAGAAGTGTTGGTTCCGAGGATTATAATCTGTGGAATTGCAAATTTCTCAATTTCGGCAAAAATGCCCTGCGCCTTGTTCTTCACCGATGGCAACTGGTGTGTAATTACAAGGTCGTAGCCCTTTGCACTTATGTTGCTTTCGTACAAGTATTTGGCTTCGACTTCGAGGTCGGGATTGCTTTTCAAGGCTGACCTTATTGCTCCGACATCGGGGTGGGGGGCGTCGGCGAGAATCAGAATCTTGCTTCGCTTGTCGATGACTTCGATGTAGAATTCTGCATCGTTGTTCTCGTAGCTTGTTTCGTTGTCGAGATGCTGCAGAGAAACTTTGTATTGTTGCAATCCGATGAGGTCGGCGGTAAGTTCCACTTCGACGCTCCTAGTTGTGCCGTTTTCGGGCAGGTCGATGGTCTGCGAATAGACATTTGCGCCCTTTCTGGTGATTTTTATCTGAGCTTGCTTTTCTGTGCATTTGTCGGCTGAAACAAGAATTCTTACGGGGAACTTGTTGCCGAGGAAGGTGACGCTGTTGTGTACTATGTCCTTTATCTGCAAGTCCTTGCGAGGCATAGTGTCGCCCATTGCAATGCACATTACGGGATATTTGGCAGGGCGTGCATATTGCGGATTCTGTCCCTTGTTGTAGATTCCGTCGGTGGCGAGGATTACCGCACCCATGTTTGCGCCGGCATAACGCGATGATATTTCGTTGAATACCGACGAAATGTTGGTTGCATCGCCAGTGAAGTTTATGCTGTCACTGTTTTCGACGCCATCGGAAAATGGCAGCAGGCAGACATCGTACTTTTCGCTAAGGTCGTCGGCAAGTTGTGAGATATTTTTGGTGTATTCGGTTCTGTAGTAGGCGGAATCTTTGTTGTAAAGTATCGATTTTGAATTATCTTGCGCAATTACGACAATAGGTTTGCGAATGTCGCGTGTGATGTGCTTTACAATCGGGTTGAGCAGAAGTGCGAGTGTGAGGAAGATGAATATTGCCCTGAGTGCCGTCATCAGGCGTTTTTTCCACGGCTCTATTTCGGCGAAGGTCTTGTCCTTGTGATACAGGAAAATCGCTATCGCGACGGCGACAATCGCCATCGGAATCAGCAGCCACGGGGAATATTCAAAGTAGAATTTCATATTATGTCAGCATTGCTCCGCAAACATTAATCACCTGACCTGAAATGTATTGCGACATATTCGAGGCGAGGAAGAGTGCAGCGTTGGCAACATCTTCTGGCTTGCCTGCGCGTTTGAGAGGAATGGCATCGATTATGGCTTTTTTCTGCTCATCGTTCAGGGCGGCGGTCATATCGGTCTCGATGAAGCCAGGGGCAATGGCGTTGCAGCGTATGTTTCTGCTACCCAGTTCCTTTGCAACCGACTTTGTAAAGCCTACGATTCCAGCCTTCGATGCGGCGTAGTTTGCCTGACCTGCATTGCCCGACAGTCCTACCACCGAACTGAGGTTGATGATTGAGCCTTCGCGTTGCTTGAGCATAATGCGCTGTACGGCCTTGGTGTAGTTGAAAGCCGACTTGAGGTTGGTGGCGATTACGCTGTCCCACTGTTCTTCGCTCATGCGCATGAGCAAGGTATCGGCGGTAATGCCTGCATTGTTGACAAGTATGTCGATTCGGGTGAATTTTTTCACGGTCTCGTCGGCTATTTCGGCTGCACGGTTGAAGCCCTTGGCATCGGCTTCGAAGTAGAGAAATTCAACGCCGAGTGCAGAAAGTTCCTTTTCGATCGAATCTACATTTTCGTTGCGGTGGGTGGATGTGAATGCAATGTTGGCGCCAGCCTTGGCAAATTCCAATGCAATCGCCCTGCCTATTCCGCGTGATGCACCTGTTACGAGTGCAGTTTTTCCAGTTAGTAAACCCATAATTATAATGGTGTCAAATTTTGTGCAAAGATAAAAAATATTTACGATTTATGAGGTACGATTTACGATTGGGGATTCGAATGATTTAAGGATTTGAAAATTTGAATATTCGATAATTTGATGATTTGGCTTCGCCGAGCTAAAGATACATTAGGAACTTGTTTCTCGTCAATCATTACGTTCGTCGTAGGCTCCAGCCTATGACGTTGCATTCCCAAGGCTCTGCCTTGGAATCGCATCATGAATGGATTGATTTTTGGAATCGTACCATGATGCGATTCTACATCACAACAATCTTTTTCGTCACAACCTTTCCATCCGACATTGTAATCCTTACAAAATACGAACCTGCGCACATTCCATTCGTAGAAATCACATTAATACGGTCTTGCCATGGCGCGACTCTACCAAAATCATACACCACCTCGCCTAACAAATTGCATATTTCTATTTCTGCAATATTCTCTCCTTCCACAATGATGTTTTCTCTTGCCGGATTGGGATAAACCGACAGTACAACATTTTTATCCTCATCCACTTCCACCTCGTGGCAGGGATTTACATAAATGTCCTTGTAGATGGTCTTGGTATTGCCGTAGAAATCCGTAAGGGTGATGGTGAGCTGCTGTTCGCCTGGGAGCGTGGGTGTAACTATATTGTAATGCTTGGCTATGATGTTTTCTACGGCGGTATCCGTATCCTTTAGCGTTGCCTCGGTAATTGTTTCCGTATATTGGTACATTCTCTCGCCAGTAAATACCGTGTCTATACCTATCTCCCTTGGTACAAAAACATCAGGATAATATATGTTTTCGATTGTCTGTCCTGTACTGAACTCCAATGTATATGGCGCCGACGGTCCGCTGATGTTTACAACACAGTCTATCGTATCAAGGTTGCATACCGTATCGGGAATGAATACATCCAAATATAGTTCGGGCAACTCAGTATAGCACAGTCCGTCCAAGCCATCAATATCAGTCTTTACCAACCACGGTTGCTGGTAGTATCCATTGAAATCATTACCATATATTTCGCTGTAAGTATATCCTCCCATTATTAAACCTCCGTCTGGTGTTGGCTTCACGCTGTTAAGGTATGCCATCCAGCCGTTGTGTCCGCCTGTGGGCAGATAGTTCCTGCGATAGGCAATTTCTCCGTTGGGCGTCAGTTTTAACAATATTCCTGCATATCCATCGCAATTTGAACCTAGTCCTACAACATATATGTATCCTTCGCCATCAACATAAAGGTCGTATGCACTTTCTTTAGAGGCAATACCAGTATATATATTGTAGTTCTTTATTATTTTCTCCCACAGCAGGTTGCCATCCTCATCTATCTTCCTTACACAAGCTGCATCGCTTGTTTCATATTCAAATCTATTTGCATAACATATAGGATACACGCCACTCATTACATAGCAGAAATCAGGGGAGGTCGCGATGAATTTTTCGCATCCATTTTGCCATCCTGAACGCCCGTATATATGATGCCACATAATATTGCCTGCAGTATCTATCTTTGAGACTAACCACCGTAGATTATACAAAGAGTTTATATTCCCCAATGCTATGAGATTGCTGTCGTGGGCTTCTCTAATATGAAAATATTGGTGTTTAGAATTATCCAGATATAGGTTTTTCTTGTAGATTAGATTATTATTACTATCAATCTTATACAATATGGGATGCCAAAATTCCGTATCCAGTGTATCTATTTTTGTTGATGCGGGTATATACAAGTAATCATCAATATTTGTGAATCCTGGCATTTTTACATTTACCAAAGATGAGTCATTTGAAAAATATATAGTTCGGGAATTTATTATGTCCAAATATTCATCAAACTCACATATATATGCCCCTAGCCATTCTTTTACAAATATATACTTATATGTTCCATGATTTGTTATAACAATTTTCTGGTCAAAATCATTTTCATATACATCTGTTGTATTATCTGCAACAATACTTTTATTTATGCACGTCCCAGTACTATCTAATACAGCTATTAATGAGCATCGTCTATCATCTGGCTGTTCATAATTGTCCGTTCCGCAAACGATTATATAAACAGAATCATTAGGAGTCACTGATACTAATATATGATGAGCATTCCTATCCAAATCTACGATTTTGTTAAACCTTGTCTGTGAAAAAAGTTTTACAGACAACCCCAAAAACAATATTAATGAAAATATTATATAAGCAAAATGTCTCATATTATTATATTTTTACAACTTTAGTTTGTATTATTTTATTATAGCAACTCCTTATCTCTACCATATATGTTCCTGATGGATATTCACTAACATTAATATTTATAGGTTGGTCATATTTGTATTTGCCAGTACTTAAAAGTCGAGAATTAATGTCGTAAATATTTACTTGTATTGCTTCGCAATCCTTGATATTTTCGATTCCGTACCGCTTAAGGAAATCTATTATGCCATCATTTAGTTCATTACTGTCAAGTTCTATATTTATAAAGTCACTAGTAGGATTTGGATATATTGCATACGGATAAAATTTTGATATAGTTTCATCCATTGTTGTTTTAGATGGCAAGTCATCTTCGAAAAGTGGCGTATATTTTGGCAAGATTGTATCAAAAGCGTATTCATATAGAGTTTTTGCAAGTCCTGAATATGTCGGACTATTATCCGCAATGAGGTCATTTAGTCGGTTGAATTTTTGCTCCAGCATATTTTTAGTCATAGATGTGTCCATTGTAGAAATATACATATCAATGACTTCTGCAAAGCATGACGCTTCTGTTGTTCCAAAAGAACGTATAGCTGAGATTTGCTGATGGGCATCGTCGTAGTTATCTGCCGATACGAGTATGTTGCATGCCATTATCTTGCTGTCTATGTCTGTTTTCGATGCAAAATAATCAAAAATTTTTGTCATCCCAACCATGGCAAAGCATTGTTACAGTACAATTATCTTCTTCGTCACCACTTTTCCATCCGCCATCCTAACCCTTACAAAATAGCTGCCTGAAGGCATGTTTTCTGTGGATATTACATTTACATTAGTGGCGTCGCGCCGCGGCACGACACGACTATTGTAATATACCACCTCGCCAAGCAAATTGCAAATCTCTATTCCTGCAATATTCTCTCCTTCCACTATGATATTTTCACTTGCAGGATTGGGGTATACGGACAATACAATATTTTCATTCTCGTCCACTTCCACCTCGTGGCAGGGATTTACATACAGGTCCTTGTAGATGGTCTTTGTATTGCCGTAGAAGTCCGTAAGCGTTATTGCCAGCTGCTGCTCGCCAGGAAGCGTGGGGGTGGCAATGTTGTAGTGGCGGGCAATGATGTTCTCTGATGTATCCTTTAGCGTAGCCTCGGTAATGTATTCCGTGTATTGGTACATGCCCGACGATGCCAGCAACACATCGATGCCTGTGGATTTCAGCACAAAAACATTTGGATAGTAGATGCTGTCTATTACCTGCCCAGTGCTGAACTCCAATGTATATGGAGCCGACGGGCCGCTGATATTTACTACGCAATTAATCTGTTCCATATTACAGACCGTATCGGGTATGAAAACATCAAATTCCAGCTCGGGAAGCTCCGTATAGCACAGACCATCAAGTCCGTCCTTGTCGGTTTTTATTAGCCAGGGCTGCTGGTAGTATCCATTGAAATCATTACCATATATTTCGCTGTAGGTAAATCCTCCCATAATAAGGCCTCCGTCTAGTGTAGGCTTCACGCTGTTAAGGTATGCCATCCAGCCGTTGTGTCCGCCTGTTGGCAGATAGTTTCTGCGATATACAATTTCTCCGTTGGGCGTCAGTTTTAACAATATTCCTGCATATCCTTCGCAATTGCCCCCCAATCCAACAACATATATGAATCCTTCGCCATCAACATAAAGGTCGTACGCCTTTTCATTAAAGGCAATACCTTGACCAACAATATAGTTCTTTATTACCTTTTCCCACAATAGGTTGCCGTCCTCGTCTATCTTCCTTACACAAGCTGCATCGCTTGTTTCTTCGTGAAAACGGTTGGCATAGCATACTGGATATACGCCACTCATGACATAACAGGAATCGGGGGAGGAAGAAATAAACTTATATATTCCATTGTGCCAGTTTGTCCGTCCATACTTACGATACCATATCATATTTCCCAAAGTATCAATCTTTGAAACCAGCCAAAGATGCGATGCGTATATGTCACCAAATGCTATCAGATTTCCATCGAATGCCTTTATGATATTAGTATATTGATGATTCGCATTACCAATATACATATATTTATTATAAATCAAGTTGTTATTGTTGTCAACCTTAAGTAATATAGGATGATATAATTCTGTATCCAACGTATCTATTCTTATTATATTAGGAATATACAAATGCTCATCAATACTATAAAAACCTGCTGTTTTTGCATCTACTAACGAAGAATCGCTAGAATAATATATCGATTGGGTATTGATAATTTCAAGTTCTTCATTAAATTCACATATATATGCGCATTTATTTTTCTTTGCAAATACATATTTTAAACAAGAATTATCCATAAGAACGGTATTTTGATTATACCATCCTTCATATACATCAACAGAGCTATCGCAGACAAAATTTCGATATAAAACATTTCCCATATTATCTGTTTTCAGAATCATAGAGCATCTATTATAACCATAACCTTCCACATCTCCAGTACCTATAACAAGAATGTAACCACTATCTACAGGTGTCGTGCTTACCAAAATATTCATAGTTTGATGTCCAGTATCTATAATTTTGTTAAATCTTGTTTGTGCAAATGCTATGTTACATAACATTACAAAAAGCGATGTAAAAACATATTTCTTATAATAAGTCATATTTTTATTATTTTTTATTATTTTTGATTGTAAAACACTTTTAAAACAACTTTTTATTTCTATTAAGTATGTTCCTGGAATATTATTGCCAATATTAAGAGTTTCCATCATAATGTATTCAAAAATCTTTGCCAAAGGTAAAACAATTTCCTTAATCTACAAATGTATTCTGGTGTTTTTGCATATCGGAGCATAGAGGATTCTTATTTGAGACATAATCATTATTTTTGTAATTTTGCGTTGGTTTTCCATCTGTTAGAAAAGGTTAATTTATGGATTTCAACGACTTAAAAAAGACTTTCAAGGGTGCTGTATGCACCGACAACATACACAGGATAATATATGCCACCGACGCTTCGGCATATCGCGAACTGCCATTGGCGGTCTGCGTGCCAGAGGACAACGACGACATACGCGCCGTAATCCGTTTTGCCCGCGAAAACGGTCTTAGCATCATCCCACGCGCTTCGGGAACATCAATTGCCGGTCAGGTGGTTGGAAACGGAATCGTGGTTGATGTGTCGAAGAATTTCGGTAAAGTGCTGGAACTCAACAAAAAGGAAAAGTGGATTCGCATTCAGCCCTGCATTGTGCTCGACGAACTGAACAAATATCTTGCTCCGCATAATCTTTTCTTCGGTCCCGAAACTTCCACATCGAACCGCTGTATGATTTCGGGAATGGTGGGCAACAATTCCTGCGGTTCGCACTCGCTAATCTACGGCAGTACTCGCGACCATTTGTTGGAGGTAAGATGCATATTGTCAGATGGTTCCGATGTTACTTTCGGCGAACTTACGCGCGAGGAGTTTAATGCTAAATGCGAACTCAAATCGCTCGAAGGCGACATCTACCGCCACATCCGCAATTTGCTTTCAAACAAGGAGGTTGCCGATGAAATAAAAGCCAACTATCCCGACCCCGAAATCCGCCGCCGTAACACTGGCTATGCCCTCGATTGTCTTCTCGACAACGAGATTTTTGGCAATTCCGACAAGAAATTCAATTTCTGCAAGCTCATTGCCGGTTCGGAAGGAACTTTGGCGTTCATCACCGAGATAAAGTTGAACCTTGTCGATAAGCCATCGGCAAACAAGGCCCTGATGTGCGTTCACACTGCTACTTTGGACGAGGTTTTCGAGGCTAACCTTGTTGCGCTGAAATATTCGCCGTCGTCGATTGAACTGATGGACAAGAAGGTGCTCGACCTTACAAAGGAGAACATCGCCCAGCGTCAAAACCGCTTTTTTGTGGAAGGCGACCCCGAGGGCGTGCTGATTGTGGAGTGGGTGAACGACGACGAAAACTGGATTCAGCAGCAGATTACCGACCTCGAAGCCGACTTGCGCAGTCACAACTACGGCTATTGCTATCCCATTGTGCGTGGTGCCGATATTCCAAAGGTGTGGGCGTTGCGCAAGGCTGGACTTGGCGTGCTTGGCAATATGCCCGGCGACCGCAAACCTGCACCTGTGATTGAAGATACTGCCGTGAATCCCAAGGATTTGCCAGCATATATGAAGGATTTCCGCGAAATGCTCTCTCGCCTCAACCTCGAATGTGTGTTCTATGCCCACATCAGCACTGGCGAACTGCATCTGCGTCCGATTCTGAACCTGAAGGACGAGCACGATGTTGAACTTTTCCATACCGTAGCATTGGAAACTGCAAAACTGGTGAAAAAATATCACGGTTCGCTCAGTGGCGAGCATGGCGATGGTCGTTTGCGCGGCGAGTTCATTCCACTTATGCTTGGCGACAAGATTTACGAAATGTTTGTCGAATTGAAGAAAGTGTGGGACAAGGACAATGTGTTCAACGCCAACAAGATAATCGGTACACCGAAGATGAACACCCACCTGCGCTACAAGCCCGGACAGCAGACGCACGAGATTGAAACCTATTTCGACTTTTCGCGTACTGGCGGTTATTTGCGCACGGCCGAAAAGTGCAACGGTGCCGGCGACTGCCGCAAGTCGCACATCATTGGCGGAACGCTCTGCCCGAGTTTTCAGGCTACGCGCAACGAGCAGAACTCCACACGCGCCCGAGCCAACATTCTCCGCGAACTGATAACCAATTCCACAAAGGCAAATCCATTTATGGAAAAGGAAGCCTACGAAGTGCTTGACCAGTGCCTTTTGTGCAAGGCTTGCAAGTCGGAATGTCCGTCGGGTGTGGATGTTGCCAAGCTGAAAATGGAATTTCTGCAGCATTACTATGATAATTACGGAGTTCCGTTGCGCAGTCGTGCTGTGGCTATGCAACCGCGATTGTACAGGCTGGCGGCAATGGTTCCGCATATCTCGAATTTCTTCTTCAAGAACAAGTTTTTCGCGAAAATAATCCAGAAAACCATCAGTTTCAGCACCGAAAGGAACATTCCGCTGATGAGTACAGTAAATCTCAGGAAGCAGATGCGCAAAATAGGGGAGATGCGAGCCGAAAAACCGAAGAAGACCATTTACCTTTTCATTGACGAGTTTACACGCGACTTGGACACACATATTGCCGTGGATGCGGTGTCGCTGTTTACAAAGCTTGGCTACGAGGTAAGGCTTGCCAAGTCGAAGGAAAGCGCGCGCACTTGGCTCAGCAAGGGACTTGTGCGCAAGGCGAAGAAGATTGCAAATGCTAACATTGCTATGCTTGGCGACCTTATCAGCGACAAAACTCCACTTGTGGGCATCGAGCCGTCGGCAATTCTTGCTTTCCGCGACGAATATCCCGACCTTGCCACAAAAGAAAATCGTGCAAAAGCCGAAAATCTTGCCAAAAATGCTCTTTTGTTCGATGAGTTTATCTGCCGTGAAATAGACAATGGTAATATAAGTTCAGAAATGTTTACCGATGAGGTTGCAAATGTAATGTTCCACGGACATTGCCAGCAGAAAGCGTTAATCGGAACAAAATTCACTTTGAAGGCTTTGTCATTGCCGAAGAATTTTACCGTGAAGGAAATTCCTAGCGGTTGCTGCGGTATGGCAGGTTCGTTCGGCTACGAGAAGGAGCACTACGAACTTTCGATGAAGATTGGCGAGTTGGTTCTTTTCCCAACAATTCGCAATGCCGAGCCTAACACGATAATTTCTGCAGTCGGCACAAGTTGCCGTTGCCAAATAAAGGATGGGACGGGGGTAGATGCCTTGCATCCGTTGGAAATATTGAATCGTGCGGTGAAAAAATTGTAGGGTCGCGTTTTAAAAGCGACACTACTTATTTTTTTCTCTTATTATACAGCCTATACATTCCATCTATCTGCCGCTTTATCTCCTTGCGGAAACTTTCTGGTGCAAGCACTTCCACCATATCTTCCATTGACAGCAGTTCCATCAGAAAATCAAAAGATGGAACCATGTAGTACGAGAAAATAGAGTAATCTTCCTTGGTTTCGGTTTCCTTTTGTGACGAGTGCAAAGGTAATGTACGAATGTGTCCGCGCTGCTCGTCGAGAACCTTGATTTTCACCAGTTCTGGTTTCTCACCCCCACCAACAATACCATATAGCGGTTCAAAATATTCCTTTGCATTGAAATTTTTAGGCATCTTGAATTTCTTGTCGGTACTGAGCATCGACATCACACGGTCGAAGGCATAGCACTTCAACTTTTTGTCGTACGAATTTTTGCCAAAAACATACCACCTCTGCCTAAAACATTTTATGCAATATGGCTGTAATTGGAACGTTGTCGGATTGTCGTCAAGAAATCTCTGGTAGGTTACTTCGAGTTCTGTATTTGCCCGCATAGCATCAACCACAGTCTTTACATATTGCTGTCCGCCAGGCACTTCGTCAAACAGAATTCTGTCGCGCATATCCGAACATTCGAGCAACAGGTTGTTTATCGAAAGAGAACTGAGCAGCCAGTTGCGGAAACCTTCGAAGTTGAGTTCTTCTTCGGCAATGTAGTAGCCGCGAACCTTGTCGTATTGGATGTCGATGCCAAACATATCGGCAATCGCATCTTTGTGATTGAAGAACGTGCGCTGTGCCAGTTTAGCTCCATCTTCGTTTAATGCGCTTTTGTCCCACTCGTCCTGCAGGTCGCTGAATTGTATGTAACCATACCTCTGAATTGTGTCTATCAGCCACACATACCTATTGAAAAAGTTTCTTGCCATATCGTTTCTGCTTTAAATTCAGCGCAAAGGTAAAATACTGCATTGCCAAAAACAAGCAATGTAAAAAGATTTTTTAATTGACAATGAACACTGGGTAATGTACAATCGGTATTTTCGCTAATGCACTGCGAAAATACAAAAAAAAATCTCACTGCCGAACTTTGGCAATCTGAGCCACTACCTTTGCGTTGAGAAAAACAAACAAAAATGATACGGATAGTATTGACATTATTAATTATTGGTGCGATTGCGACCTTGATTGCAATGGCACTCAAGAGCAGAATCGTCTCGGCAGACAGAATTTACAACCAGTCGCGCACGGCATTGGCAGATGAAGGCTACAAAACCGAAAAGGTGGAGGACATAAACTATGTATGGATTGGCAACAACCCGGTAATTTATAGTATAGACAAAATGGAAGATGTTGATTTGCTGCGACTGCGCTTCTATATGGTGCAGGAATTCAGCGAACTTGACGATGTGAACCGCGAAGGAATGTGCGCCATTGCAAACAACCTTAACACCGAATATGCCATGTCGTTCTTCATCGACTTTGACGAGCCGAACACAATAAGTATGTCATACGAGACAAGAATCCGCAATGTAGGCGACTTTATGCAGGAGGCAAAACGGTTTTTCGGAATGCAAAGCGCAGCCGAGAATTATGTGGAGCAATCGATGCCGATGCTTTTGGAAAACTTTCCTCTTGTGGTTGACAATGAAAAAATAGGTTTTAAAATAGCGAAAGGATAATATTATGATTTTGGATTTATTTAAAACAAAAGACGTTGTGTGCCAGCATTGTGGCGAGGTTTTAGGTACTTCAATCGGTTCGGACATATTGGTAGATCCTGCACCGACATCCCATTTTATCCTAAAATGCCCCAAATGCGGGAAACTGGTATTCAAACATTTTACAGGATTTAGAAAAAAGTAATAACCTTTAAAATTATAGTAGCATGAAAACAAAGAATTTAATTTGGTTCGCATTAGTAGCGATTACATTCACAAGTTGCTCGGTACCAAGACAATTTTCCGATTATTCGTACTCGGAATACAAGACCGCAACAATCCCTAATCCAGTAATTTACAGCGTTCCGCAAATAGCAGAACTTAGCATTTCGGAAACTAGGATTACCTATACAGAACGTCTTAACATTCGCGTAACCGACTACCAAAATTCGCAGATTGATGTTATTGCACAAGGAGAAAAAGAAGTTGTAATTGGAAATGCCGTAAAGCAAAACAACTGCGATGTGCTTGTACAGCCAATAGTTGATATCCAAAGCGACAAGGACGGTTTCTTGGTAGTGACGGTAACAGGTTACCCGGCAAACTACAAGAATTTCCGCAACTATACTCCCGATGACGAGTGGATTTTGAAGTTAAATGATGCAAAGTCGGAAGAAAAGAAGCAGTCTCCACTGGTTATTAAAGAGAAAAAGTAGTTTATAACAAATTAAATGCAAGTTAATTATGAACAAGGAATTAGAAAAAAGAGAAGGTTTTGATCTTACAAAAGGAAATTTTCCAGAAGAACTGAAACCATTTGAAATGGGCGTTGGTCCGGCAGTTAGTGTTGGCAAGGCGACAGGAAACATAATTTCCGATATGATTGACGGTATCGTTGACCTTTTTTGCGACGATGAAAAAGAGAAAAAGGAAGATTAATTTATAAAATGGTTATGGACATAAAAGAAATATTGCAGGACTATTCGCTGAAGCAAATTGAAGAACAGATAATAGATTATATAAATTCTCCCTTCAATGTTGACAGTGAAACAATTACTTCGCTTATGCAAATGCGGAAAGACATAATCAACCATTATGTGCTTCAGCATCAGGAGGAGATTTTGCCCGACATAATTGCCTACAACGACGCACTTATTGAGGCATTGCGGACAACTTACGAAAAATACCACATTGTTTACGAAGCCAACAAAGCCCTTGTTGAAGATGTAGAAGTCGAGGGCAAGTGCCTTTTAGGCAAAGACTACCCTAAACTTCATCCACTGCAAGGTAGCGACCGCGAAGAGCTTTGGTCGGCATTGTGGGATTCTCAATATGCTTGTTGGGATAGTTGCGTGGCAGGTTGGGTAGTAAATCCATACGATAGTTTCGACGTTCTCATAGGCAAACGCAGTCGTTGTAAAAGAGACTCGGATATTTGGACGAAGAATTGGAACGCAGGTCTCGATGAAGAACTGACCAAGAATTTGCATCTGACTCTCCCGTTCAGTCAAATGTTCCTGAAAAGCAATCTTGCCATAACCGATTTCATCTATTGCCGCGACTTTTATCACGAAATTACTGTAAAGATAAATTATTGAATAACAAGAGTATAAACATTTAAATTAAATTGATATGGATTCAAATTTCATAAAGGCTGGAGTTAAGATTTTGGCCGCAATAGCAGCAATCTTCGCAGGCAAAACACTCGCAGAGAAAGGTTACGAAGACTACAAACGCGGAAAGGAACTGCAAGCAAACAACAGTAAAAAGCAGGAAAAGGTAACAGCGTAACGAACTACTTTTGCTCGGTTTCAATGGCTGACGCCGTTTCTATGTTTCACGTTTGAACGGTTTCAAGCCTTTGATCCTGTTCGCCTTTGAGCCAATAATTTGTTTTTCTCAGTTGCCACACAGCAACGGCAGTCCACAAAAAGGTGTGCCATGTTTTGCTATACGGTCGGAAGATTCTGGAAAGGTTTTCGGTAATCGACGCGGAGCGTGGCATACTGGTGGACTGCGAAGAGACAACTTATCGCAATCGCCGTTACGGTAATGCCAGTTACTATTATTAATAACACATTATAGAACAAAGCATTACCACACTCGGATTATGTTGATTACATAAATTTATTCAGTTCATCTAATGCCTTGCGGTATATTTCCTCTACACTTTTCAGGGCATTGATAATATTGCTGTACTCTTTTGGCGTAAAATTGCTATCTCCGTATATGCGCGTAATAATCCAACCGAACCTATGATGTAAAACCTTTAGGCTGAAGTCGTGCCAAAATATGATATATCCTTCGGTTTGCCCCATTGCGTAATCAACAGCACCCTTTTTCCACCTTTTATTTGCCAGCCTTTGCAAATGCATTTTTTGATCAAATAATTGCATTACCCTTCGCGGAGCACGATTTCCTATTCGCACAATTTCTGCCGTCAATTGTTTTATCTGCGAGTTTAACGAATCAACTTCGGTCTGCTCGCTTTTACTCAGCACATGACCATCATCGTATGCGTTTTCCATAGTTTCTACCGCATCATGAATTATATCTGCCACCTGCGAAATTTTGGAAACTATTTTTTGGAACTGCAAGTCGGTGAAAATACCTCTTTTCTTCCCGGCAATTTCACATTCAATTTTGTCATAAAAGTACGGAGTTTCCAAAAAATATACTCCTGCATATCGCTTGCTTTTCAGCGCATCAATAAATTCTTTCAGAATTACACCTCTGTTTCTTTCTTGCATAAGAAGAATAAATTTTGTAAGATAGTGATACAAAAGTACAAATTATTTTTGAAAGTCAAGTATTATAACTCATTTATTTTCAAGAATTTTCGGCAAGACGTTTTCGTAGGGTTGAAAGCCTTATATGGTTTGTGAGGGGAAAACCGCCGTTACGGTAATGCTCCTTTCAGTCATCCTATATTTGCTGCGTAAAAATAAATGTTATTTTTATGGAGTAAAAGTGATTATTAATTTTTCAAACAGAAGTGGGAAAGGAATAAGATTTACTTAGTCATTAATCTCCAAGATTCTGC
>Ga0265299_10001974_pt1 | contig 21959 bp, 5 predicted proteins | sample AusTroGonzalo_MG_4_FD_193485 | JGI IMG/M metagenome (GOLD analysis project Ga0265299, IMG submission 193485) | Bovine rumen microbial communities from tropical cattle in Woodstock, Queensland, Australia - Gonzalo_02 | ecosystem: Host-associated > Mammals > Digestive system > Stomach > Rumen ... | reverse complement strand
GGCGAAGGAGTAACTATACTGAGCCGTATTCTCTTTTGTCGGCGGAGTGCCTCGGAAGACAGGCGTCATGCCGTAGTACAACGTGTCTACTTGCAGTTGAGTGCCGTCCACATCAGCAAAGATCACTACGTACTTGTTCTCAGATTCTGTGTAGGTCGCAGTGTACGTCGCATTCTGCGTAACAGCAACAACCATTGGCGTCCATCCTCCGAAGAAGTATGTGTGTTCAGCAGTGCTCGGTTTGGTCGGTGTTTCTCCGCGATAGGCCGGAAGTGCCCCATACTCTACGGAATCCTGTTGCAATTGCGTTCCGTCTTCGTCCAAGAACGTGATAACATACTTGTTAATAGTGGACGTATACGTTGCCAAGTAGGTTGCATTGCCAATGACAGATACGATGACGTTATTCCAACCAGCGAACGTATAAGTGTACTGAGCCGTTGATTGCTTGGTCGGTGTGGTTCCGTGGTACTCAGGAAGAGTGCCGTATGCCAAGGTGTCTAACTGCAACAATGTACTATCTTCGTTGAGGAACATCACGACGTACTTATTCACAACGCTATCATAGGTTGCTGTGAAAGTGGCGTCACCTATAACTGATGCTACACTCGGAGCCCAGCCAGCAAAAGAATATGTGTACTGTGCTGTTGTTTGTTTGGTCGGAGTTTCGCCTCTGTATTCAGGCGTTGTACCATACTCTAACGTATCCAACTGCAGTAACGTGCTGTCTTCGTTCAGGAAAGTAACGACGAATCGTTGTTTTTCGAAAAATGCAGTGAAAGTGGTGTCTTGCGTGAGGATAATCTGTCGAGGATTATCTATTATACCATCATTCCAGCTGACAAAACGGTAGCCCTCACGTGCAGTTGCGCTGATAATTACTTCCGTATCACGGATGTAGACTCCCGCTCCAGAGGTGTATCCTTTAGTAGAATCAGCAAGGAGTGAAAGAGAGTACTGTTTTGGTTGCACAACAACGGAACAAGATGAAGAGACATTTGATCCATCTGTTGCAGATGCCACGACTGACGTACTTCCCGGTGCGATTGCGATAATCTTACCATCGGTCACTTTTACAACCGTTGTGTCCAGGGATTTCCATTCCAACTGTGGGTTTGTGGCATTGTTAGGAAAGACTTGTGCTGTGAGTTGCAGAGAATCTTCTTCGACAAGATTGGCAGATGTCCTACTTAATACAATAGAATCCACGGGAATCAGATTATTAATCGGGACTGTCACATCCGGGAACTGATATTCCTGTACCATTGTACTTGTGAACAAAATGTTCTTCACCTGCAAATCCTTTGGGCCTACGAATGAAGGATTCGCCACTAAATCCACAAACAGCAACTCTCCCAACTCGTCGGTAAACGCATCGCTATTTGTTGAGAAAACCACAACGCGTACCGATCCGTTTTTCACAGAGTTGGAAGACACCATATGCGTAGTCGTTGTGCGTGCCCCCAACGTGAAGAGATAAGCATTATCAACAGAAGCAATAGATATCCCTTCCGGGACAAATACGTCCATCTGAAATGCAGTGAAAGCCAATTCGTTGGATAAGTTGATAGGGACGCGAATGGTGTCTCCAGAACGAACATATATATCATCTATTGAGATACTGTTCTCCGCGTAATTTGTCCCAATGAATACGAACAAACAAAACACCAAAAGGCAACAATGTCTTTTCATCATACTAAGAGTATGCAAAGCCCCAGATTATGAGGCTTTGCATATTGATTGTTAATAAATTACCACTTTCTTTCCATCGACAACATATACTCCCTTGTTATCAATGTAGAACGAATTCTTGCCAGGAAGAATATTCAACAACATATTCTTACCATCAACAGCTACCAGATATTTGGTTGTTGCACATGGCGATTCAATGAACAGTTGTTGGCCTATAGAATAGATAATCAAGTCTTCCGATGACTCAGAATTCTCAAGATTTGTGCCCTCGCCGACGTAGGATACGATAGCGGAAGTGTTCGGCGCAAGATACTCTTCGTATCCGCCATTAGCCACCAATCGTACTCCACGAAGATTGACGGTATCAAATCCTGTAACATCTGATTCTGCCTCAACCGTAATAGAGAACAACGTACCTTCTGTTTCGGTAAAGCTATCATTGTTCATCGAAACAGCAATGACGCGAATGGAGCCATTCTCCACTTCGGCAGAAGAAATGACATGAGATGCCGCCTTGCGAGAACCCAAAGAAACAGCGGGATTGCCATAAGTATCGGTCACGACATGCAAGCCTTCTGGTAGATAGATGTCACATTGGAATGCCGTATACGATACGGAATTCAGAAGTTCTACATCGATTGTCTTTGTTTCACCTGCCCGGATACTGAAGTCTCCGAGAGTCAAGTTGTCACTCGTATTCATTGTCATGAGATTCAGGCGCGTAGGAGCATACGAGCCAGACGGACGTTCAATAATGATATCGATGGTAGCGGAAACGTCAGCCACTGTGATAATCTTGTCCATATTGGCATCCGCAGCCTTTTCAACGAATCGCGGAGTGTATTGCTCTAGCAGATAGTTCACCGTGTTGGTTACATCCGATACAGTTACGTTTCCATCGCCATTGCTATCACCAAGCGGATAATCGGATACTCGAATCTGAGTAGCAATATCAGGAGCGACGAAGTCGAAGTAATTCGGTCCTGCAATGTGGATATTCCTCATGTTCACCTCGAAGACTCCTGCCGAATCTCTCGTCGAGATCGGGAGATAGAATAGTTCGCCTTCTGTGCCGCTGAATGATTCTCCAGACATTGAATATGCCACTATGCGTATAGATCCGTCAGAACGACGAGCTGCACTAATCGTATGGCCGTTTGAACGCCAAGACAGTTGCACACCATAATCGCCCCAGTTGTTTGTCATCTCAAGTTCTTCGGGCAGATATACATCACACTGGAAGCCTGATGCTGGGCCTGAGTTGTGGAGCGAAATCGGAATTGATACGGTGTTTTGAACAAACGTGCTCGCAGAATCCATGAGGAAGTAGTAATCATTAGACATGACAGTTACTACACATTGTGCAACGAAGCCACCGTCGTCGGTAGTTGCTACCACATTGGTTATGCCGGCGGAAACGCCCGTAACGACACCTGATTGATTGACATGAGCAATTGATTCGTTGTCAACTGTCCAGACGACGTTCTTGTTTGTGGCGTTATGCGGATAAACCGTAGCGGTCAGCATTTGCGATTCTGCGACCTTCAGGGCAATCTCATTCTTGTCAAGAGACACATCCCGAGCGGAGATAGGACCGGTGACATTCAGAAGAACCGCGAAAGAAGTGGTTTGAGTAACCTCCGGTGTCTGGAAGATATTCCCCTGAAGTTGATTGGTTACATCCTGATTGTTAAAGAGAACCTGATTAATGCTTACGTTCTCATCCGGTTCGATATAGAATGTAACGACATCCTGATCCTGAACGTACAAGCTGGAGCCATCCTTAATCTTCGAATCACCGCGTTCGGTAGAAATGGAATCCACATCATTCTCGTCCATTCGGCGCATAGCTGCATACTGAGCATACCCGCCTCTCGAGTACAAAAGTGTAGCACCCTCGTCGAGCGTTACGTTAATGGCTTTACGCATCGTGACGAAAGCACCCCATTGCGCAGCGGTCAGATAGTCGTTGAACGAAGTGGTCGGGATAGACAAGATACATTCCTCCGTGTTGACACGACGGAAGACATATTCGCCAAGATCAGCCGGCGTACGAGCCTCGACGTTGAGATTTTCTAATGCTCGACACTCCTCAAAAGCATGACCACCAATCATGTTTACACTGGCGGGCAGGCTTACCGTCTTCAGCGAAGAACAACCACAGAATGCGTAATCCGAAATAGTTCCAAGTTCCGTACACTCAAGGAGGTTGACGCTCTTGAGGCTAGAGCAGTTGTAGAATGCGTTGTAATTAATAAATATCAACGACATCGGGAACTGAATGCTGGCAAGGCTGGTACAATTCTGGAAGGCATGTTCCTCTATCCTCTCCAGGTAGTGTGGCAAGTCAACACGCTCAAGTGAAGTACATCCCTCAAAAATTGCTGAAGGCAATTGGTAAACGTAATCACATGCCAGCATATTCACACGCTTGATGTTACGACAGTTCTGGAATGTGTTTCCAACTTGAGAATGATAGCCTTCTGAACCTATAAAGAGGTAGAACTCTTCGTTGAATGTAATTGTACCATAGAGGTTGTGACATTCTGCGAATGCATATTCACCAAGCGAGGTGAACTGATCCGGGAATGTCAGTTCCTGTGTCAACGACGAACATCCATAGAATGCGTAATTGCGGATTACCTCAAGAGCAGAATCTAATTGCAGATAAGAGAGGTTCTTGCAATTACGGAATGCCTCAGTACCAATCGTGCGAAGATTGCTCGGCAACACGAGTGTATCGCTGAGCGAGGTACAGCCTGAGAATGCCCGAGCTTCAATCATCAACAGGTCGTTTGGCAGTTTGACATGCATCAAAACGGTCTTGTCCAAGAATGCATTTACCGGAATGATACTAACCTCCGCGTCACTCAGGTCAAGATCATACAGCACCGGCATGTTGGAACGCATCACCGCAAAGTCCGTAGCATTGATCTCTCCATGAACCTTGAGGTGAGTAACGAGACCCGGAGCAATACTATCTTGTTCCATAATGTCAACAGCCAGGTTGCCGGGGTTGGTAACCGTGACTTCTGCGTAAACCTCGCCGCCGAGGATGCTGTAATCCTCCCAGCCCGGAGCGTTCTTGTAGGCAGAAACGCTGTTCTCAGGAACAAAGACTACTGTCACATTGCTATTAAATGCGTAGTTGCTTAGGGTTGGAGGTACAACTGCATTCGAATAAACAATGGAGAAATCGCTACTACCAAAAGCCCATTCATTGATAGTTGTAAGTGTTGATGGCAGCGTGAGTTTACCATGAAGAATCGTATTGCCGCCAAATGCGTTATTGCCTATTGTTGTTAATCCTTCAGGAAGATTGATATATTCAATTTTTGTCGAATAGAAAGCACCTTCTCCCAGAGATGTTATAGTATTCGGCAACTTCACCATCTCCAGCTTATGACAATCGCTAAAAGCCCAATTGTTTATCGAACTAATTACCGAACGGGACAAATCTGCAGACGTTATTGCAGTATTATAGAAGCAATAGTTACCAAGAGAAGCCAAAGAGGTGAGATCCTCAAGGTTGATTTCATCCAACATTGAACAACTACCGAATGCCCAATCTCCTATCGAGGTGATAGTATTTGGTAACAATATAGTTTTAAGTTTCCGACAATCATTGAATACACTATTGTCCAACCGAGTGATTCCTGTTGCGCTCAAATCGACTTCCTGCAAGTTGGTGTATCTAAATGCTCCATCACCTATCGATATCAGCGTTGACGGGAACTGGAATGATGTCAACTTCTTGCAACCACTGAACACGCTGCCTTCAATTGACTTCAAGCCAATCGGCAGCAACACATTTTCAAGATTAGCACAATCAGTAAATGAATTACTTCCAATTTTTGTCAAGCCTTCACAAACAGACAAATCAATCTCTTGTATCGATGACCGTTCAAATGCTCCATAGCCGAGACTAGTCAAAGTGGAAGGAAGAAGAACTGTTTGCAGTTTCTTACAATCACGGAAAGTATAATAAAAATCGGTTATCTTAGTGTTGGAAAGATTAACATTTACAAGAGCCGTCGAAGCGAAGGTTCTATCGCCTATGTACTGCAACTCATGCAACTCTTCAAAATTCACCCTCTCAAGATTGGAGCAGCCAGCAAATGCGCAGTAGTTAATATTGTTCACGTGTTGCGGCAGTCTTACCTCTACCAGTGTCATCTTTCCGAGCGGATTGTCCCAAGAATTATCATCGGTACAGAACGCTCGATCAGGAATATAGGTGTTGGTTACACCATAGATATCCAACACTGCCAATTGCTTAAACTCATCACGCAATGTGACGAAATCAGAGCTCGAGAGCTCACCTGTCAGTGTCACACGAGAAACCAACTCCTTCTGTTCGGCAGAAACCAATCGAGTCAGGGTTCCCGGCGTTTCCACATGGAGCACAAGACGAGCATTCATTTTGAAAGAAGCACGAACAAATGCCGAATCCACATTTCTGAGCGTAAACTGATCATTTACAATAGAATCATTCCAAACAAGGCCATTACACATCAAATTGTCAACCATATATCCGGTTTCCGGGACGATGGCAAATGTAGCATCTTGACCTTTCGAAATGAATATCGATGTTTGACCCATCAAGGTAGAGTTCTTATACTCTATACCACCATTTTCTCCAATATCGAATGTGAGAAGCGCCATATCCGACATTCCTGATGCAGCTTGGAACTCTACGGCAACAGTCGACTCTCCGCTTATTGCAGGAGTGACATATGTGGCGATTCCATTTCTGAGCTGAACAATTGCCTCTTCGTTGTTGAAGAGAATTCGTTTCACCATATAGCCAGAATCAGGAATCAATGTCAGTGTAGCCACCTTCGAACTATCAACAGCAATGATGGTATTCGAAAGGAGGGTCGTATCGGCATAATGAATTGATCCGTTTCCGGTCGAAGAAACTGCAACATTGAATTTCTTGAGGCAAAATACAACAGAAAGCGTGTCACTCTCAACATTCTCGCCAATGGTATAAATACCCTCGGCAGAAGGAATGACTTCGTTTGCGCCAAACTTGACAGTCTTAATAGCATAGCCGGAATTGGGGATAATGGTGAAAGCCGTGGCTTGCTGGTTGTGGTACACAATCGAGCCATCGGTCACCTTCTTGCCATCATGGAATACCGAACCTTCCACACCGCAAAGCACCTTAATACCAGACTCCGTAATGTTCAAGAAATTGGACCACGGGGAGGTGAGATGATAACTTAATGAAGAACCCGCAGGGACATTCAGAGCACAGATTGCCTGGTTGACTTGATTGAATGCAGAACTTTCGCAAGAGATAGGAGTAGACGCCTCAACGTTTATTACCTGTAGAGTACTCGGGAACACTTCACCTCCTATTGATGTTATGGATGCAGGGATGATTATCTCTTCTATGCCTGTATTTCGGAAAGATCCCCATTCTATGTAGAATGATGCGCTACTTGGAAGCCTTACTTCCGTAAGTTTACCTGCGCCGCTGAAGCACTCATGTCCTATGTTCTGCAAGTTGACACATGCAGAGAGATCAACAGAAACTAAATTAACACAATTATAAAAGGCATAATTGCGTAAGTGTGTCAATGTAGCAGGAAGCACTATATTCTTTGGGAAGGAGTTACACTCTTCAAAAACAAAACTATCATATACATAACGCAGTTTTGCCCCGAATGGCAGGTTCTTCAACTTGCGACAGTATCTGAACGCTTCGCTATAAATCTCCTCGACATTCTCGCAACCGGAAAGTTCCTCCAAATTAGAGCAAGATCGGAACGCACTTTCTTTTATAACTTTTACAGTCGCTGGTAAAACCACTTTCTTCAAAGAAGACTTTTCCTGGAAAGACCCGGAAGGAATTGTGGCTAGTTTGGTCTCTGACAAATCCACATATTCCAAAGACGGGAGGATGTTTTTGATAACAGTCATATCCGCCTCAAGAATGGTTCCAGTAACCGTGAGTGCTGTTACGCTTTGAGGCGCCACACCAAGACTCATCATCTGGTCATACAAATCACCACCGGAAAGGGTCAAATACAACTTCGTCAACGAGGTGTATTTCACTCTCAGTACAACATCTTCTTGAATATTGTTGATTGCATAGTTGCCATTAACTATACCGGATGTAATGTCCGTTCCGTTCAGCAGTACCGATTCAAGGCTGAAGTCGCCTTCAGGAACAAATCGCAGGAGGATATTCTCTCCGTTGTTCACCCGAATCTGATCGCCATCTGCCAATGGTGACTCAAGATACGAGACAACACCTTCACCTTGAATCTCAGTACTGATGACGGAAGTGTTAACCAAAGCGTTTTGCGAAACAAACTCGAACGCCATAGTTGCATCCTCTCCCATTTGCGGAGTTGTATAGTTGAGGCCTCCGTTATGAAGAACTGATTCTTCTCCATTCAAACGAATGCTCTTTACAACATATCCGCTATCCGGGATAAGCGTGAATTGCGCACTTTCACCGCCACCAACACTAACAGAATCGGCTGCTGCAAGATTTCGTTGGTTACATACAACCGTACCATTGCCGATCACTATCGTATAAATCTTCAAGGACTTTTGTACAAAGGTTATCGTAATCGTTCCACTAATCGTTCCGGCAGGAATGGTAATCGTATTGTTCACAATCGGCAACTCTGTTCCGCCCAGCATGGCCAAAATGGCTTCATAACCGATTGCCGGTTTAATAGACAAAACGACTTCTCTTGCATTATGGAAAAGATTCTTCCCCGAAGTCAATCTGTCGCCGTTATATGACACTTCTCCTTGCTCTTCGTTATAGTTAACGACCAATCCGGCCTCATTTATGTTGACAAAACTTGCCCATGGAGAAGTGATTCGATACGTTTGGGCAGCTCCCATAGGAACGTTCAAAACGCAAGTAGCCTGATTTACATTTTCGAAAGAAGAGTTTACGCAAGAGATCGGAGTAGACGACTCTACGTTCAGTATTTGAAGCGTATTCGGAAAAACTCTTTCTCCTATTCGTGTCACAGATGCAGGGATGGTTATCTCAGTTAAGCCTGAATTATTGAAAGTATAACTCTCAATATTGAAAGATGCGCCACTCGGCAGTTTCACTACCTTCAGTTTCCTTGTTCCCCCAAAGCACTCCCATCCAATATACTGTAGATTCACACAGGCAGACATGTCAACAGATTCCAAGTTTTCACAATTATAGAATGCATAATTACGTAGATTGGTAAGAGTGGCAGGAAGTACGATGCTCTTGGGGAAAGAGTTACATCTTTCAAATGCAAAACTATCATCCACATAACGCAGTTTTGATCCAAACGGCAGATTCTTAAGTTTTTCACAAGACCTAAACGCACCTTCATAAATCTTCTCAACGTTCTCGCAACCGGAGATCTCCTCCAGATTGGAGCAAGACTGGAACGCATTCTCCCTGATAGCGATTACAGTCTTTGGTAAGATCACCTTCTTCAAAGAAGACATATTTTGGAATGCTCCGGAGGGCACTTCGTTCAACTTGGTTCCGGACAAATCGATATATTCGGAAGCCGGAAGTATGTTCTTGATGACAGTGATGTCAGATGCCAAAACTGTTCCAGTAATTGTAAGCGCTGTAACATTCTGAGGTGCCACGCCAAGACTAGTAATCTGGGAATACAAGTCACCACCCATAAGAGTCAAATACAACTTTGTCAATGAAGTGTACTTCACGCGTAGAGTAATGTCTTCCTGGATGTTATTGATTGAATAACTGCCATTGACAATCCCCGATGTGATATCCGAATCGTTCAACAAGACAGACTCAAGACTGAAATCGCCTTCAGGAACAAATCGCAGGACAATATTCTCTCCATTATTTGCCCTAAGCTGATCACCATTCGCCAACGGTGACTCATTGTACAAAACCACACCATCTCCTTGAATTTCAGCGCTAATGATGGAAGTGTTCGTCAATGCACTTTCAGGAACGAACTCGAAGATCATGGTTGCATCCTCACCCATTTGCGGAGTAGTATAACTGAGTCCACCGTTACGAAGAATCGCGTCTTCTCCATTCAAACGTATGCTACGAACAACATACCCGCTATTCGGGATAAGCGTGAATTGCATAGTTTCACCGCCACCTACACTAACCGAGTCGGTTGCAGCAAGATTGCGTTGGCCGGCGACAACAGTACCATTACCAATCACTGTCGTATAAATCTTCAAGGACTTTTGCGCGAAGGTTATCGCCACGGCGCCACTAATCGTTCCGGCAGGAATCGTAATCGTATTGTTCACAATTGGCAACTCTGTTGCGCCCAACATTGCTCGAGCGACCTTGTAACCGGTTGTCGGCTCTACGGACAGAACCACTTCTTTCAGATGGTGGAGAATAACCCTTCCTGCAGTGATCTTATCGCCATTATATAAAACCTTTCCTTGTTGTTCTTCGTAGTTAACCAACAATCCTTCTTCATTCATGTTAACAAATCCGTTCCACGGAGAGGTGAGACGGTATTGTAATGAAGATCCTGCGGGAACATTCAACACGCAAGTGGCCTGAATTACCTGCTCGAATGTAGCACTTCCGCAAGAGATTGGTGTGGAGGCCTCCACGTTCAGCACCTGAAGTGTGTTCGGGAAAACATTGTTGTCCATCCATGTAACAGATGCTGGTATAGTTATCTCTTCTATTCCAGTATTTCGGAAAGCCCCCCACTCGATATTGAACTCCGCTCCGTTTGGAAGTTTTACTTCTTTAAGAGAACTAATATTGCGGAAACACTCGTATCCTATATTCTGCAGATTAACACATGCCGAGAGATCAACAGATACCAAATTGGCACAATCGCGGAATGCATAATTTCGCAGGTGAGTCAATGTGGCAGGAAGCACAATGTTTTTAGGGAATGATTTGCATTCGCCAAAAGCACTATCTTCATATACATAACGCAGTTTAGCCCCAAACGGCAGGTTCTTAAGTTTGCCACAGTATTCAAATGCCCAGCCATATATAACCTCTACGTTTTCACAACCGGAAATCTCCTCCAAATTGGAGCAAGACTGGAATGCATTCTCTTTTATAACTGTTACAGTCTCAGGTAACGCCACCTTCTTCAACGCAGACATATTTTGGAAGGCACGAGCCGGCACCTCTGTTAGTCCAGTTCCAGACAAGTCTACAAACTCCAAAGACGGAAGGATGTTCCGGATAACAGTCATGTCAGACTCTAGGATTGTTCCCGTAACCGTAAGTGCAGTAACATTCTGAGGAGCCACACCAAGACTCATCATCTGATTGTACAAGTCACCACCGGAAAGAGTCAAATACAATTTCGTTAATGAGGTGTATTTCACGCTCAGCACAACATCTTCCTGAATGTTATTGATTGCATAATTGCCATTGACGATTCCGGATGTGATATCCGTACCGTTCAGCAGTACCGATTCAAGGTTGAAGTCGCCTTCGGGAACAAATCGCAAGAGGATATTCTCTCCGTTGTTCACCCGGATCTGATCACCATTTGCCAACGGTGACTCAAGATACGAAACCACACCTTCTCCTTGAATCTCAGCCCTGATGATGGAAGTGTTTGTTAACGCACTTTGCGCGGCAAACTCAAATGCCAAGGTAGCATCTTCGCCCATTTGCGGAATGGTAAAGGCGAGACCTTCGTTATGAAGAACGGTTTCTTCGCCATTCAAACGGATGCTCTTCACTACATATCCGCTATCCGGGATAAGCGTGAATTGCACACTCTCACCACCACCTACACTGATGGAATCGGCTACCGCAAGATTGCGTTGACCGGAGAGAACCCTACCATTGCCGATCACTGTCGTATAGATCTTCAAGGACTTCTGTGCAAAGGTTATCGCAACAGTGCCACTAATCGTTCCTGCAGGAATAGTAATCGTATTGTTCACAATCGGCAACTCTGTTGCTCCCAGCATAGCCAGAATAGCTTGGTAACCAGTTGTAGGCTCAATAGTCAAGACAACTTCTTTTGCGTTGTGGAACAAAGTCTTACCAGAAGCAACTTTCTCTCCATTATACGAAATCTTACCCTGCTCTTCGTTATAGTTAACAATCAATCCTGCCTCGTTAATATTAACAAAACCAGCCCATGGAGAGGTGGTTCGATAACTCAAAGACGAACCAACGGGTACATTTAGCACACAAGTGGCCAGATTAACCTGTTCGAATGTGGAACTTTCGCAAGAAATAGGAGTCGTAGCCTCCACATTCAGCACCTGAAGCGTATTCGGGAATGCATTACCACTTATCCATGTAACATGTGCCGGTATGGTCAACTCTGTCAGTCCCGTATTGTTGAACACCCAGCCCTCAATACTAAAGGATGCTTCAATAGGAAGTGTTACTTTTGTTAGTTTGCTTGCTTCTCTAAAGCACTCATGCCCTATATTCTCAAGATTGACACAAGCTGAGAGATCAACAGAAACCAAATTAGCACAATTATAGAATGCTTCATTTCGCAGGCGTATCAACGAGGCCGGAAGTACGATATGTTGGGGGAAGGAGTTACACTGTTCAAAAGCAAAACTATCATACACATAACGCAACTTTGACCCAAACGGCAGGTTCTTAAGTTTTCCACAGTATCTGAACGCTTCACTATAAATCTCCTCCACATTCTCACAACCGGAGATCTCCTCCAAATTGGAGCAGGACCGGAACGCGCTCTCTTTAATAACAGTTACCGTCCCTGGCAACGCCACCGTTTTCAAAGAAGACATATTCTGGAACGCTCCGGACGGAACTTCAGTTAGTCCGGTTCCGGACAAATCCAAATGCTCCAAAGACGAAAGGATACTCCGAATAACAGCGATGTCAGCCGCCAGAATGGTTCCCGCAACCGTAAGTGCCGTCACATTCTGAGGTATCACACCCAGCGTCTGCAACTGGTTATACAAGTCACCGCCTTGTAAAGAGAGAGAAAGGTGGGTGTCAGAATAGAACGTCGTCGAAACTGAAACATTTGCCTGGATATTTTGAATAGAATACGTTCCATTTGAAACACCGGATGTCACATCCGCGCCATCTACCTCAAGTTTTTGGAAAACAAAACCTTCGCGAGGTGTGAATGTAAGAAGAATGTTTTCGCCTTGATTTACGCGAAGTTGCGATCCACTTGGAATGATAGTATTCTGATAGGCAACATCGCCATACCCTGTTTGCGAGAAGGAGACATTGTATGTTGTTCCAATGGCAGCATTATTAGCAAAATTGAAAACAAGATTTAGATTCTCATCAATTGCGTCGATGGTATAAGTCGTACCATTGTTTATCAATGCTACCGCATTTCCATTGCACATAATGGACTGTACGGTATAACCACTTTGCGGAATAAGGGTAAAGGCAAGATTAGACCCGCCTGCGAAAGATGCAGAATAGCCGGAAGCGATACTTACGCCATTCAGTTGAACAACACCCTGTCCAACGATTGTTGCATTAACGGAAAGTGTTTTTTGTGCAAAAGTAACCCGAATAACGCCTCCAATTTTCCCCGCGGGAATTATCAGTTGCTCATTCGTAACAGTTGCGGCTACATCATCCACCGTTACCGATGCAATCTCGTAACCGGCATTTGGTCTGACAGTAAATAGTACCTCTTTGGCATCATGGAAAATAATGCCATCATTCTCAACTAAAGCGCCATTATACAGGACGGAGCCATTTTCATCATATTTGACCTGCAAACCGGCCTCAATGATATTGTTAGCCAAGAGCTGATCCCATCCATCTGCCAAACGATACAATCGCTTCGAGCCTATTGGAACGTAGGCAATCAGGCTATCCTTATCAAGAGGCCCGAACACGTAACTATCTGTATATGTAGGAGGTGTGGGACTCTCGGCATATATAACCCTTAGTTTATCAAACAGGTTATTCCCAAAGTATTGACAATTTCTCGCCAAAGTAAACTCTTTAATATTCGTCCATCGGAAGCATTCATACTCCAATCCATAGTTGGCATTTGGCATGGTCGCCTTTTCCAGATTGCTGCATGAAGAGAATGAATTGCCGCGAATCCACACCTTATCGGTCGGGTTGCTGCAGGCGCTCAAATCCACCTCTTTAATACCATGACAAAACGAAAAACTACTATAACTTATACAGGTGATTGTAGATGGAAAGACAAAGATACTGTCTTGTACAGTCTCCGAGCCAAATGACAAACGCACCAGATTGGTACATCCCTCAAATGAGGAGTTTTCTATAAAAGTCATACCGGCCGGCAAGATGAGGTTCTGCAGACTTGTCATATTTCGGAAACAGCCCTGACTAGGGAATGTCGAAATATTAAGCCCGGACAAGTCTAACCTGTGAAGAGATGTCATGATTTTACGAAAGACCTGATAGTCTGTCGCGTTGATTGTACCTGTGACTTTAAGGTTAGTAATTGTGTCCACGGAAAGCCCCATATTTTCCAGAGTTTCCCACATGGTGCCAGCTGTCGTAACATTTACTGTTACCTGTGCCGAAACTGACAATAGAGGCATTGCAAGTGCCAGAATCCATGCAAATAGTTTACGTTTCATATCGATTGTGTTTTTGATTATTTCTATATTAATTGCTGATAATCATTTGTATTATACCCACAGCGTCCACAACGCTAATTCTTCCGTCATGGTTTACGTCCGCCAGTGCAAAGCGGAATCCGGGTACCGAACGCTCCAGTGAATAGTTAATAACAGCAATAGCATCAGTTACAGTTACTATTCCATCTCCATTGGCATCTCCTTCCAATTCGGAGTTTACCTCATAGGTTAAAACCTCTTGAGAAGAATAGTTGACCGCAGATGAGGTACTCATTATTATATTATTCACGCGCACATGCGTGCCCGCATAAACAACTCCGGTAGGAATATTATATGTTAGCTGTAACAAATCTCCCTCTCCTTGAATAATAGAGCGGTTTTGCAGAGAGTAGATATAAACTCGATAAACACCGTCTCTGAGATTAGTTAAAGATACCATGTGGCTTCCTGCACGAGATGTTAACACAGCTGAAGAAGGATTCGTGGTAAAATCGGTCTCCCATTGTACATCAAACTGCAGGGCTACAATCTCTGTAGTATTATGCAAATCGAAATTCAAAGTATATGAGGTTCCATCAGCAGATGACGAACCGGAAAGCGACAAGTAGTTGGACTCGAAAACAGAGCCAGACAAACTGACTGGCAGCATCTTCGTCTCCGGGTCGTTGGAATAAATCTGCATGGTTGAGAAAAACTCACCTTCTGCCGTAGGCGTATATTGAATGGGAATGTTTGCCTCACTTCCAGCTTCTACCGTTATTGGCAGAACTTCTGTGCAGCGGAAAGCGGCCGTATCTGCGAAGTCTATTCTGTTGATAATTAATGGCGTTTCGCCAGTATTGGCAACAAGGTAATTGGCGACAGCTGGCGTTTCAATAGGACACTCGCCAAATAACAACGAGTCTGCTCCAACAATAAGGGGACTATAAATACGGACGACACCACCCGAAGATGCAGATACCATGTTCTCTTGTGACACATTGCTTAAAACCACATCTTGTGGTACGAGCGGGTAGTTGCCTCCTACTCCATTTAACGCCAATCGGAACTGCAACACATCCCCCGAATTACCAGTGATAGCTTGATTCTGCAAACTATAGACGTACAGGTTGAGAATACGGCCAGTGACAGCTCCGGTCGCCAAATGATTATTCGCTCGGGACATCTTCTCTACGCTCCCTTCCACAAAATCAAGTCCTTCCGGAAGAGTAAAGGCACATTGCATAGCCACAATCTCTTCCATATTACTCATCGATATGGCAACGGCCACCTCAGAGGAAGAATTCCCCGATGCAGAAGAAGTATATAACTCATTAACTGAATATGGGTCAGCTGCCAAACTGATCATTTGTGCTCCATTTATAGCGTCTGATAGAATTGACATAGACGCTTCCTCATATCCATGAGTTTGTGGAGAATAGGAGATGGTAAGAGAGGTCGTCGCTCCTGCTGCAACAGAAAGCGTGGTCACAGAAGGGCTCCATTGAGATGCAGAACTCGTGATGTTCGTTACGTGCAAAGTCTCATTACCGAGATTCTCTATCTGGACCTGTTCGGCATAAACGGAACGAATTGGCACATGTCCATAATCAATAGTCTTGGTAGAGATACTGATTTTCGGTGCAAGGATGGTTGCGTTTCCATTTGAGACGGCACAAGTCAGCCTGTTTGCTTGCCCATCCGAAAGAACGACTTGTGCCAATAACGGATAGGAAGCAGGTTCTCTGCCAAGAATCAAGGAAAACGAGAGCAACGCCCCTGTCCCTACCGGTATAGACACATTCGAGGTGGAATACACCAGTATTGTAAGATTGTCATCTTTGCATGATGTGGCCAACTGGTGGCCTGTGGCAACACGACTCTGTGTGAGTATCGCTGACCCCTCCAAATATGTGAGATAGGGTGATAGCGAAAGATCAATCTGTAGAGCTGTGGATGCATCTGTGGTTGTCAACGACACTGAAACGGTTACGGTATCCCCCGGATGCCCGGATACGGAAGATAGCGAAAGCGTGTTCGTTGCTGACACAGAACATGCGAAAGCAATAATCAGGAAAACAATATGTAGAAATCTCTTCATAAAGCAGAGTTCTATTATTTCATCATTATTGTTTAACCACTTTGTATGTTTGCATCAAAACGCCCTTAGAATAAAGCGTAACGAAGTAAACGCCTTGTTCTGTATTGTCAGCATGCCATACATACGTGTGCTGACCGTAGGAAGAAGTCACTTTACTGGTTTTGATAGTGCGTCCTAAGATATCCGTAATACATATTGTCACATCATTGCTTGTGTTGTTGCCAATGGTGTATGTTACAACAAGGTCAGTGTTGAACGGATTGGGATACGGCAACTGCATTTGTACAGCCTCAACCGTTCCAAGACCGGTGATGTCTTGGTCGATGGCAACAATCCTATTTCCTGCATTATCCGAAAGAATGATTTCATCCAATTCTGCCGCATCCATGCGAAGTAGTGCATGCTTACCCCTCGGAATGGTACGTCCAACCATTGAATAGGCAAGGAAAAGGTATGTGTCTTCATCTTGCCAATAGCCCATATTCTCAAGGCCATTCAAAGTATTCATGACTTGGAATTCAGTTCCTTGAGGCGCATGTATCTGCAACTGAATACCGGCTATCGGTTTTGTCGCATCGACATAAAGTATTCCATCCTCAATCGAATACCAAGCAATAGCATCGTTGATACTCATTATTGCAGGCGAAGACGAAGGAGAGAGAATCAAATTAATAGTGCCCACCACATCCAAAATGTTTATCAGACTATCTGAGTTGACATCTGCTGCATCAAAAATAAACGGCTGAGGGTTCTCGTTGGTCAAATAGGCAATCTCCGTTACGACATCTGCAACGTCAATGACGAGATTTCCGTTAGCATCACCTTTTTGCGCCGTATATGGAGTGGCTGCCACCACATTAGAAGGCGTCACATCCTCAAAAGATGTACGAATGGGTTTGTAGTAATAGAAATATGTGGTCCCAGGATTGACATCATAGTCGATATAGACCGTGTCTTCTATCAGATGATCGTTAACACGCGTCGTATCACTGGAAAACAAACTATCATTAAGCGTATATCGATATAATGCATATCCCATTAAATCAATCATATCTGCAGAATCAGTCGGGAGCCAACTCAATGTAATTTTCCCCATTCCCGGTTCGGCCATGAAGCCGATGCTCTTCGTTCCAGCTTGCTGTACTTCCACATCGAAACGAGTCCGTTCCGTGGGAACAAGAAAATATTCGTCATCTTGTGCTTCTCCGACGTAAATGCGGTTGATTCCGTCAAAATAGCTTTGTGCATTGATGTCAAGATACGCTGTATAAACGGTCTTCTCTGCGTTCCATGAGGGATTTGTAGCGATGGACACTTGTGTATACGGAGGACGAACGCCCATTGAGAGTATTGGCGTTACGGTGGTGTCCATAGCACGATTGAAATACACATCAAATCGATGTAAACCTATGCCCAAAGGAGGAAGAGAATCTTTTTGATCCTGTACATCAAATCCGTCCACTTCCACTTTCCATACTATGCCATGTGCCATAGAAGAGGGTTGCGTGAGCATATTGGTCAAGTCAATAGCGCCGAAGGAGTGGTAATAGACATCATTCATGGGATTGTAAAAGTCCATGATTCGCTCGCGCGCTCTACTTTCTACCGTTGTACCGACATAACTGGGATAATCGTTGTAGCGGACAGTTGGCTCACTTACCACGCAATTGAGGTCGGAAAAGACATGCATGTAATCGCTGAAATTCGCATATACGTTGCATGCTGACAAATCCTCCCACTTGGTATTATATTCTGGACAATACCCAAAAAATGGATCCAAATTAGTTGTCTCGTTACCAATGATATTTGTATACTTATGGGTGTTTCCATAATCAATGCCAAGATACCCCGTGCAATATATAATATTACATTTAGTGGTTGTTATGCCAGTTAGCCCCAATGTTCCCAAATAACAATATTCCCAGCTACAATTAGTAAACTTACCAGCGTTCATCAAATTGTAGCCATTGCTCGAAAGATTTTGGAATTTCACGTAATTAAAAATGCAACTATTGTTAAAAAACAATCCGTCAACGCCTCCTTGGCCCAAATCGGATTTTGTGAAAATAACAGGATTCTCCGCGGTTCCGTTGCAACGGATACGGCCGGAACATACAATTTGCACACCATCCTTCAACTTAAGCGTTGTACCAGCGGGAATGGTAAGTGTGATGCCCTCGGGTATAGCCAAAGACTGATTAACAATATAATGGCAATCCGGTGAAAGAGTGGTGTTTCTATTCAAGATTCCTCCCAACTCCACTCCATTTTCTACGGTTATTGTGAACAATGAATTATAAAATGCATCGCCTATATTATCACATGTGGCGTGAACTTGTAGACGAATGCGGCGGCCATCTGTACATGCCGGATTGATAAGCATACGAATAGGATTCTGGCATTGCGCCTTTCCGTAACAACTAAGAGTGCGTCCGAAATCAACCGGAACGGTATCAGGGAATGTAGCAATGAGTGTGTCTTCGTTCTCGGCCACAGTTACCCATACTTTTATGTTTTCCGCTGTCCCCCAGGTGTTACGTAAGATTGGATATAGCCAAACTTCTTCACCAGCATCATATCGGCCGTCATTGTCGCCCAAGGAGTCAACCATCGGTACGGAAACGACTTCCATCATTGGAGTACGCATCGAGTCTGTAACCATATAAGCAGCTAACATGTCCAATTCTCCTGTGTAAGGGTTGGAGGTGTGTATCAAATCTCCAAAGAGCAGCTCTTTGGAGACATAGTCCTTGCATTGAATAAGTCGGGAAATAGCGCCAGCTGCCAGTGGACAAGCCATCGATGTTCCGCACATGCTCTCGTAACGTCCGCCAGGGTAAGTGGAATAAATATAACATCCCGGAGCAAGAATCTCATAATTATAAATCTTTTCTTCCTCGTATTCCGAGAAAACCCCATCGCAATCAAAGTTGCTGAAGTCACAACGGTACGGGTTTCGTCCCTGATTTCTCGTTTTACAATAGTTTTGTCCTCCAGGGCCATACTGAGATGCCTGTGTGCCCAATACAAAAGTAAACGCTCCCGGGAACATCGGCATACCAGCACATCCAAACGCATTGATGTGACCATTTGTAACATCCAATCCATTATTACCAGCTGCTCCTACGAGAATAGCAGTTTGATAAGCCTTTCCTAGAGCCTGTTCTTCAGCTAATGACAAGGAGTAACCGCCAATACTCATAGAAAGAATATCCGCTCCATTTGCCCGTGCATAATCAATACCCCTTACTATTGTGCCAACATCGCCTGAGCCATCGCTTTGCATGACCGTTATCGGCATGATCAAGGCATCCGGATTAGCTCCGGTGATACCAATACCGTTGTTACCCACAGCGGCAGCGATACCTGCACAATGGGTGCCATGGCCATTCCAGTCTCCCACTCGACCGGATTGATTGACAAAATCATATCCATGGATATCATCTATAATACCATTGAGATCATCATCCACACCCGGGACACCGTTCAACTCGGCCTCATTTGTCCAAATGTTATCTGCTAAATCCGGATGGTCAATTTGTACTCCGGTATCAATGATGGCAATAACAGGACGCTTGGTGGTCGTTTTTGGCATATTCCACAAAGCAGGCATATTAATGGCTGCCGGTCCCCATTGCATAGAATAAAAAGGTTCAGAGGTAAAGGTGTCAGCTGGAAGAGTTTGAATCTGAACAATATTTGGGTTCTACAAATTCCACTTCGCTCAGGGATTCAAACATTGTAACCGCATCCTGGACGCTGACATTCAATGTGGAGTCATATTTCATCAAATACAACTTTGACAAATCCGGGTCATTGATAATTTTCCCCGTAACGGATTTGATCCTTTTGGGATTGGCCACACGTTGACTACCCGTCAAAGGCATCAATTGTTCCATCTCTTGAACGCCTAACGTCTGGAATACATTATTCAATCTTGAATTAGAGGCCACCAAACGACCTTTTTTGTTACGCCTTGTCGTAATGGTACTTGAATCAGCAAATTTTACCAATACTTGATTCGGACGATACTGTTGAACTTGTATAGCCCTTGATGAGCCATACGATGCGGGCAAATTTGAAGGAAAGCGAGAATCGCTTTGACCCAGGTTTGCACGTTCGTGCTGGAATGACTGCACCTGGGCAAATAGAGATGCCGTCACCAACAATAGAGCAAAGATAATTTGTGTGCGTTTCATATCGTATTATTTATTATTTTTCAATTGTTTAGCACGGAAGAAGATTTCCTTTTAGATTCCCTTAATTAGGCCATATAGCAAACCGAGTAGGTCAAAAAACAGATCAACTGCTTGATAATGAGGTTTACCTTTTAATCTAAAAACGCCACCCGTTGTGTCCAATGGTATTTTTCTTCGTGCCTGTTCATTTGGTATTAAAATTGGGTGCAAAGTTACAACTTTTTTTTCATATCTCCAAATTTTTTTAAAAAAAAATATGTAGATATGTTATATAACATAAAAAAGGGACCTGATTTTGGCCCCTTTTATGGTATTTACCCCACTCTCAACTCCTCCGGTATGCAGAGTATACACGTCCACATGGGAGAGGAGGTGGAATTGTGGGGAGAAGAGAGTTTCTGGAAAGATGATTCAGCGTGTCATACTTATATCGCTTTAATCACTTTCGCCGGGTTTCCTGCGATGACCACATCGTCGGGGATGTCGTGCGTCACTACCGAACCGGCTCCTACTATCACGCGGTTTCCGATTGTCACGCCCGGACAGACAATCACACCTCCACCCAGCCAACAGTCCTCGCCGATATGAATCGGGAGCCCTGTCTCAACGGTTTTGCGGCGCTCCAGATAGTCGTGCGGATGATCCGGGGTCAGCAGTTGGCAATTCGGTCCGATGAGCGTGTGCGCACCGATGGTGATACCGCCGCAGTCCAGCATCACCGCATTGAAGTTCACCAGCGCGCCCTCGCCGATGGTAATACGGTCGCCGAAGTCACAATGAAAAGGCGGAATAACGAGTGCTGAAGGATGCGCATGCGGCAGCAGCACTTGCTGGCAGCGGCGGAACTCATCCATATCCCATGCGCCGCACCGGTTAAAATCACGCATGGCGCAATATGTCTGTTTGATGTGCGCCTGTATTCCTCTGTCCGTATAGTTGTACTGGAGGTTATTTAACATCTTCTCGTATTCTGTCATGATTTGATCGGGATTTCATTTATTTTTGCCTGCAAAGAGGTAACAAAAATCGTGCCAAAGAATCCCCGGAGGGATGGTCCAAGAGACGCAGTTGAGGCCGCCGCCGCGACTGAGGAGAGTTGAGATATTGACCATGCGGATGTTGGCTGGTGGGACGTGGAAGCAGTCTGAGATCTGTGCCAGGGCTTGTTCGTCCTCGGGTGCGTTGAGACGCGGGAGAATGAACTTGTCGTCGGCCTGAAGGAAATTGATATAGGCCCAGTTGTACTTGTGCGGCTTAGAAACGGCAAAATGAAGTTCGAGGACTTCGAAATGCGGTGTGAGGACGTCGAGCAATCGCTTCCGGAAGGTCGGGTTGAAATCGCCGTAGTTGGTCAGGAGAACTTGGTTACGGCCAATGTACCGCACCACCCCATCCGCGTGGCCGTAGGGCTCGGCATGATCCCAGGGAATGATGACGGGTTCGGCCACGCGGATGGG
>Ga0265299_10001973_pt1 | contig 21960 bp, 29 predicted proteins | sample AusTroGonzalo_MG_4_FD_193485 | JGI IMG/M metagenome (GOLD analysis project Ga0265299, IMG submission 193485) | Bovine rumen microbial communities from tropical cattle in Woodstock, Queensland, Australia - Gonzalo_02 | ecosystem: Host-associated > Mammals > Digestive system > Stomach > Rumen ... | reverse complement strand
AATGTGTTATTTTTTAAGAAAAGAAGTAAAGTATGCAATGAATACAACGGGGTATAATATAATTGGCGACTCTGGGGAAGAAGTTGACATATTAGAGATTGTAGCAAGTGAAGATGTAAGCGTTGATGAAAAGTTAAACAAAGAACTATGGTTAGAAGATAGTCCAATACTGAAAGAGTATGCAGAAGGCAAGAGAATAAAAGATATAGCGGACAATCTAGGCAAAACAAGGTCGCAATTAGAACAGATTATGAAACAAGAGCGAAAGGTGTTGCAAAATAAATATGCGGAGATGTGATGAATAGAGAGCAAGTTTTAAAGATTCTAAAAGTCTGTATAATAACCACAATATTTATGTTGCTTTGTGAGATTATATTTTCAATTAACGCAATAAATGACTGGTTTAGCGATTTAATTACAAACTCACAGGGTTGGTTAGTGTATTTAATAATTTGGCTTATTATGTTTTTACAGGTCACAATACTGAATATACCAGCGTATGTGGTGTTGAGTGCGAGTATAAACATTGGCATAAAAGCGTTAAGTTGGGAATTTATATTGACCGTATTGAGTGCTTATATGTGTGGGTGCATATTGGCATATTGGCTTGGCAGATGGTTTGGAAAGAAAGCGGTTAAGTGGTGTGCTGGTAGTGAAGATGATTACAATAAATGGAGTGAAGTATTAAACAAGAAAGGCAAATGGTGGTATTTTTTAACAATATTGTTTCCGTTCTTTCCAGATGACTTGCTTTGTATAGTGGCAGGTGCAGTAAAGTTTCATTTCGGATTTTACACGATAGCAAACTTAATAGGTAGAGGAATTGGGCTTATTACGATGATACTAACACTAGATCTTATTCACATGGGCGGAAATATACCATGGTTGGCAATAATATGGGGAATTGCACTAATTGTAGAAATAATTGCATATTTTGTAGTGAAAAAAAGAAAATCTAGCATATAATGTATCTAGGAGATACAAATGGAACAGCAAATAATCGAAAAGGCGAAACAAATTGCTGAATTGCTTGCTAGGAATTACGACATTACAATAAAGAAAACCAAAGACGATTCTATAAAGATATTGTATTATAGACCACTTAATCTAGCCAATAGGGGTGAGAAATGAATAAGAACTTTTGGTTAATAGCATTATTGATATGGTTATTTTTTGCAAGCACTTGTGGAATGTTATGGAGTTGCTATAATTCACGAGCAATAAAGAATATAACAGGGAACGCAGTTGTGGAAACTTATAAAGGGGTATAAGATGAAAGAAGAAATTGTATATATTAAAGTTAAGGATTTAAAGGGAAATCCGAACAATCCAAGAAAAAATGACGATGCAGTAGAAGCGGTAGCAAAAAGCATTGAAAAATATGGATTTAGAAACCCGCTTATAGTAGATGTAAACAATGTTGTATGGTGTGGAAACACAAGACTAAAAGCAAGCAAGAAACTTAAACTAGATGAAGTGCCATGCATAATTGTAAAAGACCTATCTGAACAGCAAATGACAGAACTAGCACTCTTGGATAACAAAACAAACGAAATCGCAGAATGGGACAATGATATGCTGGCAGATATACTTAAAGAAGTAGATTTGTCAGATTTTTTATTGGATTGGAACTTGCCAGAGATAGAAGAAACAAAAGAAGTTGAAGAAGATGACTTTGACATAGACAGTGCGATACCAGAAGAGCCAAAAGCAAAACTTGGAGATATATATCAACTTGGCGAGCATAGATTGATGTGTGGAGATAGCACAAAGGAAGAAGATGTCGAAAAGTTGATGAATGGCGAACTTGCTGATTTGGTTGTTACTGACCCACCTTATAATGTTGATATAGAAAATTCAAAAGGGTTAAAAATACAAAACGACAATTTAGAAGATGAAGATTTTTATAACTTTCTAAAAGAAACATTTTGCAATATGTATAAATTTACTAAAGAAGATAGTGTATGTTATATATGGTGCATAGACCACAAAATAGATTTGTTTATAAAAGCGATTAAAGATAATAATTTTATTCATAATGAAACTTTGATATGGAATAAAAATACATTTGTATTAGGACACTTAGATTATCATAAAAAACACGAACCTTGTTTATATTGTTGGAAATATGGTGCAAGTCATTATTTTATAGATGATAGAACACAAAGCACAGTTATAGAAGATAAAGGAATTGACATTAAAAAATTAAAGAAAGAAGAAATGCTAAAATTGCTACAAGATATATATAGCGACAAGGTAAGCACCACAATAATAAATGAAGATAAACCATCAAGGTGTGATTTACACCCAACAATGAAACCTATAAAACTATTGGCAAGATTGATAAAGAATAGCAGTAGAAAAGAAGAAAGCGTGCTTGATTTATTTGGGGGTAGTGGTAGCACACTAATAGCGTGTGAGCAATTAGGTAGAAAATGTTATATGATGGAACTAGACCCAAAGTATGTAGATGTTATCATAGCAAGATATGAAGATTTTACAGGTAAAAAGGCGGTAAAATTATGATAGAAAAAGTAAACCCATGTCACCCAGATAAAGTGGCAGACAGAATAGCAGGAGCAATAGTAGATTTTGCATACACAAAAGAAGAAAATCCAAAAGTGGCGGTAGAAGTTCTTATAGGGCATAAAAAATGCCTTGTAATAATAGAGAGCAGTGTTGACTTTACAAAGTATGGAGAAGAACTGCAAAAGATAATATTTAGAATTGGCGGATATGGATTAAGGGATGTTCAAGTAGCATATGCTAAACAAGACGAGCATTTGGCAGAAAACCAAAGCAAAGAAATTCGATGTGGAGATAACGGAATATTTAAAGGTGTTCCACTTACAAGAGAAGAAAAGAAACTTGGAAAGATAGCAAGAAATATATACGATAAATACCCAACAGACGGAAAGTATATTTTAAATGGCGATAAACTGATAATATGTCAAAGCAATGCAAAGAAAAAAGACTTAAAAAGACAATACCCAACAGCAATAATAAATCCACTTGGAGATTGGACTGGCGGAACAGATGTAGATAGCGGTGCGACAAATAGGAAACTAGGAAGCGATATGGCACAATCAGTTACAGGTGGCGGGCTGCATGGAAAAGATTTGTCAAAAGCAGATGTCAGTGTAAATATATATGCGTTCTTAAAAGCACAAGAAACAGGAAAACCAGTCGAGTTGTGTTGTGCAATAGGGGATACAGAGATAGATGGCAAGCCATATAGTGAGATTGTAGAGATTGCAAGAAAGTATATAAAAGACATTGGTGGGTTTGAAAAGTTTGCAGAATGGGGATTATTTTAAAAAATTGCATATAATAATAACAAAGGGGTTATCATGACGGACACAATATATTTTGATAAGGTTGCAACAAAGGGCAGACCGAAATATGTGTTTAATGCAAAAGGCAAAGAAATGGTTGAAAATTTAGCAACCATTTTATGCACTGATGAAGAAATAGCGAGCATACTTGGTGTCACAATAGAGATATTGCAAAATAAAGATAATTACGACACTTTTATGGAATTAAAGAAAAAGGGGAGAGATAAAGGGAAAAGTAGTTTAAGAAGAAAACAATATGAGGTTGCAATGAAAGGCAATGTGACAATGTTGATATGGTTAGGCAGAAACTATCTAGACCAATACGAAAAGATTGAAACCACAGGCGATGTAGAAGTGCGAGAGCAACTTAATCGAATAACAGACGCAATGAATAAGATAAGAGAGAGAGACAGTGGAATTTGAAGGTTTTTCAGAAAAGCAAGTTGAAGTAATCAAACAAGATTATTCAAAGTTGACAATCTTAACAGGTGGGGTTAGAGGCGGAAAGACATTTTTAACATACTTTGCTATACCAGAAATGATAAGTCGATTCCCACACTCGAAAGGCATATTGATTGGAAAGACATTGGCGAGTTTAAGCGAGAATGTGTTAGAACCAATGCGAGAGTTGTTTGGAGAAAAGTCGGTCGGAGCAGTAAGAACGGATGCAAGTGGTAAAAAGTTTTGTGATTTGTTTGGAAAGAAAATAAGATGTGTTGGTGCGAACGATGGAAAGGCAGTTGATAAGATACGAGGGTCAACATATGCTTGGGCGGTAGGCGATGAAGTAAGCACATGGGATAAAGCCACATTTGATATGTTAATGTCGAGATTGTCAGAGAAAGGTGCGATATGTATTGTGACAACAAACCCTGACGAGCCGAGCCATTGGTTTAATCAAAATTACATTTTAAAAGATGGCATAGAGAAAGCAGTTCACACATTTACAATAGATGACAACCCATACTTGGACAGCGAGTATGTAGAAAACTTAAAAAACATTTACAGAGATACAGTGCTTTATGATAGACTGATACTTGGCAAGTGGGCGAGCGGAAGCGGTGCAATATACAAAAGGTTTATTACAGAAGAAGAGAAATACTTGGCAGATGATTGGGACAAGAACGATTTAGTAGATTATGCGATAGGCATAGACTTTGGCGAAAATGTATCTGCCACAACATTTAAGTTGTTAGGACTTCAAAGGAACTATAATGGTATAGTGATTTTGGAGGAGGAACATATAAAGGAACACAAGGACACAAAACTCTTGCAAGACCAATTTATAGCATTTTTGAAAAAGTGCTTGGTAAACGGGTGGCGAATAAACAGGGCATATTACGATTGTGCTCAAAAGACTTTGGGAGAAAGTTTAAAGAGTGCGGTTGCAATGGAAGGGTTGCCATGTATTATCGAGCCTTGTATTAAAGACAAGATTACAGAGAGAGTCCAGCAAGAGATTGTGTTGTTTGGTGCATATCGGTTGCACATACTGAGAAGATGTAAGTGGAGCATCAAAGCGTTCAAAGAAGCGGTATATAAAGAGGATGGAGAGGACAGACTAGATGAAGTAAGTCCAGAAAATCCTGTCGATGATTTGGATGCAATAGAATACGCTTTCTACAAGTGGAAAGATAACTTGATGAGAGTAGCATTATATGGAGGGTAAAGAATGACACCAAAAATGGCGACAGCGGTAAGCAATTATTTAACAAAGAAAGGGTATAACACGCCCTATGTCGATTATTTTGAAAAGATACAAGAGTGTTTAAGTTGGTATAGAGGAGATACCGATTGGCACACATATAAGATTTGGAACGGAAAGAAAAGATTGTCAAGAAAGAGATATAGCCTTGATATGGCAAAAACGGCTTGTGAAGATATGGCAAGTCTTATTGGTGTAGAGAAAATAGAATTACAATTTGACGATAAAGAAGCGGAAGATTTTGTCAATGATATTTTAGCAAAGAACGATTTTAGGATGAACGCACCACAATTATTTGAATTGATGTTTGCACTCGGGACTTGTTCGTTTGTGGCAAGCATAGATGGAGAAGATATTGTTATTGATTATATTCATGGCGATATGATATTCCCACTTAAATGGGACAATGGAAAGATAACAGAGTGTGCGTTTGCGACAGTTGGCGGAGAAGATGAAAAGACAGCATATACACTTATTATTTACAACAAGAACGAGTTGGGAAATTACGAGATTAAAAAGGTTGACTTGGATGCGGATGGCGAAGTGTTGACAAAAGGCGAGTTAGAAGAAATAGAGCCAATTCAAACAAATTCAGACATTCCACAATTTGCAATATGTAAAACAAACATAGTAAACAACTATGACAAAACAAGCCCGTTGGGAATAAGTGTGTTTGCAAATGCGATTGGAACGCTTAAAAGCATAGATGAAGTCTTTGATGGCATACACAACGAATTTAAACAGGGAAAGAAAAGAATATTTATTAAAAGCGGACTGCAATCTGTTAAAATTGATGATGACATAGCGAACAACACAGAAAGCAAGATTTACGACCAAGTTGACTCAAACGATGTAGAGTTCTATCAAGTTGACTGGACTGGCGAACATAGTGAAAAACCACCAATATATGAAAGCAATATGTCATTGAGAGTAAACGAATATCAACAGGGCATGGAAATGTTGCTAAATATGTTTTCAAAGAAAGTTGGTCTTGGCGAGAATTATTACACATTTGACAAGGGAGCAGTTCAAACAACAGCAACAGCGGTTATAAGTGCAAAGAGCGATTTGTTTAGAAACATAAGAAAGCAAGAGTTGGCGGTTGAAAACGCATTGATAAATTTAAGCCGAGCAATATTGAATTTGGCTAATCAATTAGGGCATAATTTTGATATCAACCAAAATATAACCGTAAACTTTGACGATAGCATTATTGAAGATACAGAAAAGACACAACAAGAAGCAATGGCAGAATATAACGCTGGACTTATTGACCAAGTTGAATATATTGCAATTACAAGAAAGATGACAAGAGAGCAAGCGACAGAGTTTATAGCCGAGATGGAAGCAACAGACACAATGAAGCAAGTAGATAGTTTACTAGGTGCAGAATTAGGTGGCGGATTTAACGGAGAGATTTAGTGGAAATAGCAAGTAGTAGACCGCAGACATTGACGGAGATAGTCATAGATACTCAAACAGAGATTAAAGATTTAATCAAGGAAGCGGTGTTTAATGTATTGGTAATGATAACCTTTACAACAAGATTAAAGAAGTTGCTTGACAAAAACTTGGCAGAGATAAAAGATGAAGAAGAACGAAAAACTTGTAGGGAAGCATTAGAGAGATATGCGATAAGAGAATACCGAATTACAATAGATTTATTAAATTTGGGAAATTTGCCAGTAATTTTAAGTTTTTCTGCATATACTATAAATGAAGTCAATATAAAGCAGTTGCAGGCGAATTTGACCCAAAGAACTCAAAATTTGGGCATAGCAGATGTAAACAAAGCATTTTCACAATTGGGAAATTCACAAGCGAAACTTCAAGCGGGCGACACGCTGACAGCACACGCTGAAAGAATGAGTAGGTTTGAAGAGCAAAGGGAGATGGTGGATGACTTAAAAGAAAAGACAGATTTGGTTATATGTGATACGCATAGCGACTGCTCGGATAGATGCTTCCAATGGCAAGGAAGGATATACAGTTTGAATCATACAAGTGGAACAACAGAAGATGGCAAGCCATATGTTCCGCTAGAAGTTGCAACAGATGTATATGTAGCGACAAAGAGTGGAAAGGTTTGGCGGAATGGGCTTTTAGGGTTTAACTGCCGACACAAGTTAGTTCCATATAAGACAGGTATGAAACCAAACAGGGTTAGCAAGAAGGAACAAGAGAAACAGCAAATGCTAACAGAACGACAAAGACTTTATGAGCGAGAAATAAGGAAAGCCAAAGACAATGCGAGGACATTTGCAATAGGGCAAAAGAATTATTCACAATTTGACCGCAAGACACGAGAATATATGCAAGCAAGAGCGAAGAAGTATAGAGATAAAGCGATAAGTCTGACAGATGAATACGAAGCGTTCTGCCGAGATAACAATCGTGTTATATACAGGTCAAGAATAAAAATTTAAAGGAGAAAAAAATGGAAGAAACAAATTTTATTGGTTTGGTATTGTCAACACTTGAGGAAGCAGGGATTGACACAACGGACTTGTCAGTTGAAGAGGCAATTGAGAAATACAACGAGCTTATCAATGAAAATGCAGAGTATGAGGAATACGAAGATGTATCTGTTGAAGAGGTTGCCGAAGAAGTAAACGAAGAGCCAGAGAACATTGTTGATGAGCCAATCGAAGAAGTTGCTGAAGAAGCAGAGGCAGAAGAACAAGCGGAGGAAGAGGTAAGAGAAGATATTGCCGAAGAAAATGCTGTTGAAGAAGTTGCTGATGCAGAAATTAGTGATGAAGAGTATGTAAGAATTGTGACAGAATACAAAGCAGAGATTGTTGCGTTTCTTAAAGAAAAGGGCATTATTTAAGGAGTATAAAAAATGAAGAAAAAAAAATATGAAGAAATAGTAAAATTTACAGAGCGTTTGATTGTATGTGAAGAAAATGCTAAAAAAGAAACAATAGAATATTGTGCAGGTTATAATGACTGTTTAGAAGAATTAAGACAAATTCTTAAATTAAAACCAACGGAAATTTAAGAAAAAGGCATTATTTAGGTAAAAACTCGCAAGAGTATTTATAACACCGAACATTTAAGTGTATAAACTGCATAGGTTAAAGTCGAACAACGACTATAAAAAAGGAGAATGATTATGTCGGATAATCAACAAGTTGTAACTGCGACAACACAAAATGCAGGAGAGGGAGTTGCACCAGTTCAAAACGGACAAAAGCAAGCAAGCGATAAGCCAGAGAGAACATACACACAAGCGGAAGTTAATAAGATTGTTGCCGAGAGATTGGCAAGAGCGAAAAAACAACCAGCAAAAGTGAATGATGGACTACAAAAGCAAGTCGCACAATTACAGGGACAACTAGCACAATATGAAATTCAGTTAGCAAATAGCAAACATAGAATTGCAGATGGCTACGAGGACTATGTAAGATATAAAGTGCTTCATATGACAAATAAAGACACAAGTTATGAAAAAGCACTTGAAACATACCTTAATTCAGATGAGGGCAAGAGGTTTGTTCAATCAGATAAGGTAACACAACCACAGCCAAGACCGAAAAATTCAAACACAATGGAAAGCACAGCACCATCTACAAGTTTGAGAAAAATGTTTGGCTTAAAAAATTAGAAAAGGGAGAAAGAAAAAATGGCAAATAGTATTGCACTTGCACAGAGATATCAAGGACTTCTTGATGATGTTTACAAAGAAGCATCACTTACTGATGCACTCGAAAGCAATGAAGTTCAATTTGATAACTCAAACACAGTTAAAATCTTGAAGTTGCAAGTTCCAGAACTTGGTGACTATTCAAGAAACAGCGGATTCATGATTGGAGATGTAACCGCAGAATGGGAGGCATGGACTCTCGCAGAAGATAGAGGTAGAGAATTCTCTATTGACTCAATGGACAATGAGGAAACACTTGATATGACTTTTGGAAAGGCATCAAGCGAATTCATCAGAACAAAAGTTGTTCCAGAAATTGATATGTATAGATTTGCAAAAATCGCTCAAAAATCTGGAATTGGCGGAACAACAGGAACACTTGCAAATGGAGCTGCAGTAGAAGCAGCCATCGTAACTGCGGAAGGAACACTTGATGATGCAGAAGTTCCAAAAGAAGGAAGAATTCTTTACATTACATCTACACTTTACAATCTTTTGAAACAATCATTTGCAACAAGATTTACAGCAAAGTCAGATGTTCTTAATCGTTCATTTGATGAATTTGATGGAATGAAAGTAGTTGTAGTTCCACAAGGCAGATTTGTTGATAAGCTCAAGAAAGATGCAACAACAAAAGCATACTCAAAAGCAGACGATGGTGTAAACCTTAACTTTGTATTGCTCCATCCATCAGCAGTTGAAGCAGTAGCAAAACATACCAAACTTCGTGTTTGGACACCAGATGAGAATCAAGACGCAGATGCTTATAAATTCCAATACAGAATTTATCATGACTTGTTTGTATATGACAACAAAGTAGCGGGCATCTATGTTCACAAAGTGACACCCTAGTATAGCACTGTCGGTAAGAGCAGCGGCAGATAGTGATGGCGACCTTCTTGGTTATGTTGCAAGCGAATTGCAAGAAGATGTTGTAATTGGACTTAACAGCATTACAGGAACATTAAAATTCATCGATGACTATTCAGAAGCTGGTTACACTGGAGATGAAGAGAGTGGAAACTTCTTAGCACTCCACATTTCATCAGTTGAAGGTGCAACAATTAAAGCCGAAGTTATTGGTGGTGTTCATGGAGAAGTTACGCTTGATGAAGATGGTCTGTTGATTAGCAGAATTGCAAACAACACACAACAAATCAAGATTACAGCAACCAAGGATGAAGCAAGTGCAGTAAGCATTTATGATTTAACATATTTGACACTTAATGCACAGTAACACAAAAAGCACTCAAAAGAGTGCTTTATGGAGTGAGAGTATAGATAGGTGCAACTCCTACACACTCCACAGGAGAAATATATGATAGAAGATAGCGAATTGACATTTAACTCCGATAACAAGAGATATTACTTGACACAAGCGTATGTTGTAAATAAACTTGGCACAGACTTGAGTAAGATTGTATATGACGGACTAGATACAAACAGGGCAACGCTTCCACAAAGAATGGTAGAATATGCTTGTGATATGTTGTATGATTTTATTGAAGATAATGCAGTAAGTCCAATAAGTTCAAAATATGCGGTGACACAAAATCTTCAAATGCACGATGCAATGAAGAAAGCGTTGGGGTATCAATTAAATTACTTTATACAAAATGGGGATGTGTCGCAAGAGAGTGGACACCAAATGAGTGAAACAGTAAGTGCGAGAGCGGTGCAAACATTAAAAGCAAAAGGGTTGTTCCATTTGATAGTGCCACATATTCCAGAGGAGTGGTAAATGTTAGGAGTGATAGCAAACAAGCAGAGAGAAAACCAAAAATACATTTATAGTGCCAAATGGATAAAGAGAGACAAGACAGAGTGTTGCACATTTAGGTTTGCTATTGTAAACGATGACAATACGAGAAAAACCGACTTCAACAAATTAAGTGGATTTAGTGGCGATATGACAATAGTAACCAAAAGCACAATTGATTTTAGTCCAATGGATGTTATTGTTTTTAGATGTCAGAGATACACGATAGAAGTAGTAGATGGGAATCGCAAAGAAGAAGGCGAACAAGCAATGGCACAATTTATCACAAATGGCAATATACCAATTTATTTGACATTAAGAAAGGCAGGTTAAAATGACAAAGAACGAATGGGAATTGCTGTTTACCGAGGCAATAAATTCATTAAGACAGCAAGTATTCGTGCCTTATGATACAGGAAACTTGAAATTCAATGCTATTAAAGGCATATGGGTAGGCGAAAAGCAATATAGGATATATATTGATGAGGCTGTCGCACCATATGTCTTTTTTACTAATGAGCCATGGACTAACAGAAAGGGCAACAATCCGCACGAAGGTTGGGCTGAAGATATGGTAAATTATATAGCGAATTACATTGCCGAAAGAACAGGAGGAGAAATAAAGAGATGATTAAGACAATAGACATAGCAAATTATATTGAAGGCGAATTGAACGACAACACACTTGGTAAGAAATTTTTAGTGTATGCAGATGCTGGATATATGAGAAATGCCAAAAGGTGCAAAGAGTATAAATATTACACTAACTGCATAATGGAAACCATATCAAGCACAATAACACCAATTAAAAACATATCTTTTCAAACAGAAACAGTGCAATTGATGTGTATTGTCGATATGGCTGAAACGGGCGAAACGATAGAAGGACTAGAAGATAGAAAACAATCACGAAATTTGCTTGATGTTAAAAGTATACTGTATGGGCTTATTGAGAGATTAAACGGAACAACGCAGACTAAATCATTCAATGGGACATCGTATGCGGTTACAATTAGTTTTTCTGCACCAACAGACGGGCAAACAACACAGATAGGAGAAGTTGCAGAAGCATTGCCTGTATATCTAACAATGAGCATGATATTTTTTGAGAATGGGGTAAATACAAACGATTGTCATGTTTATTTGGATGATGAAGATTTGTATTTTACAAGATGCGTTATATCAAAAGTAAGAACGGCAGACCAAAGCGAATTTGCGAACTCAAAAGGTGCAAAAAGTTATATATTGCTTGGTGGGAAATCAATTGATTTGGTAGTGCCAGCGGTTTCAACAGCAATGGGGAGAGAAATGGCTGGAGATGTATTAGGCAATGAAACAAATATTGCTCACAATATAAGAGTGGTAACACCACTACAAACAAAGCAATTTATTGGCACATTTGGAAACACTGCAATGAATATGGATGCGGGTGCAAATGTCGGTTATAACATATCTTTGGTTGAAATCTCCGAGAATTTAGCAAAATATGGGTCTAAATGGGCTGAAACGACCACAACCGAAACAAGTGTATCAATTACAACATTAAAGCCAAATACAAGTATTTATTGGGGAGATGGAACAGATACATTTGTAAAGACCGCTGGAACAACAACACATACTTACACAGACAACAAGCAGAGCCACACTATAAGAAAGTTTAATGCGGAGGGGTGGACATAATGGCATATGAGATTAACATTAACATAAATGGCGATATAGAGGAACAAAACGCATCAAAGGGTGTCAGCAAAGGCAATTCAGATGCAAACCAATCGGAGAAAAACCAACAAAGGCTTGCGAAATATATATCTAGCCAAACGATACAACCATTTATTCAAGAAGTTAAGAGTGCTGTAACACAAGACATTCAATTAGTAACAGGGAATACAGAACTACAACAGAGAGTGAATTTTGGCTTTGAGGCAGTGCAATTTGGTGTAAATACTTACAAAAACGCACAAGCGGGAGCAATATTGACAACTTCTGCGGGTCTTGGTGCTGGATTGGGAATTGGGCTTGGTTTGGCTTTAACCGCAATAAACACAATGATGCAGATTGGGTTTAATCAGTTAAGAATAAACTTGGAAGCAAGACAAGAGAATTATCAACTGCAACAAACTCGTTCAAGACAGGGTATTGCATACAATAGAAGTAGGAGAGGCGATAATGGAATATAGAGTTCTAGTAAACAATGAAGAATTAACAGATTATACAATTATTCCACTGACCGAACAAACAACGCTAGATGAGAGTTTAGACCAAGGTTATATAAAATTATCTTACACAGACAAAAACGAGGCATACAGACCCTTTACAAGCGTTGATATAACGGTCACAGATGAGTTTTCACACGAGAGAGAACTTAACTATTTTATTGCTAGCGACAACAAGACTGAAATTATAGCAAATGGAAAGTATAATCACGAATTATTGTTGATAGAGCAGTCAAAATGGCTTGAAAGATTTTTGACGGGAACAAAGACGGTCACAAACCCGCTTATTCATGATTATATGTCAACAACGAAGACGATAACATTTGAACACAACTATGCCAGACCAAACGGAAGCATTGACCAATTTATAGGATACTATGAAGACAATTCAGGACTTGAAGCGCCACAATTATCAGGATATGAATTGACGCTTCCAACATTGCAAGAATGGTTTGACACAAACATAAAGGACAATTTTGCGGTAAATTGGACAGCATTGGAAAGTGGGGAATTAACAATAAAAAATGCTGATACAGGCACAACAATAACTACAATTACAAATAAAAATCAGAGTTTTACAATGACGCTTGAGGATGAAATCACATTAGAAGTTTCATATTGGCTTTATGTTAGTCGTTCTTCTGGCTTACAAACAACTTATTTTAAGGACATATTTACATTCAGCACAATAGACCAACTTGCGCCAAAACCAAACAAAACAATAACGGACGCAGTAAATGACCTGTTGGCAACTATTGAAACAATAAGAGAGAGTGAAACGCCAAGACTTACATTTAATAGTGAGCAAGCCACAAAATATGCACAGATAGATGCACCAGAATTTACTCTTACAGGAACGCTTTGGGAAGCATTAAAGCAAATTGGCAGTTATATTCACGCAATCCCACGATTAAAGGGAAATGTTATTTATTTTGATGAATTGGGCGGAAATGATAAAGTTTCGCAAGATTTAAGCGATTATGTATCAAATACAGAAAGGTTTGACATAGAGCAATATGCAACAGCCATTGACAGCACAATACAGAATGTTGTTACGAGAGATGATATAACCGAAGGGGTTATTACTGACCCTGTGGCAAGTGAGTATAGAACACCAAGAACAGAAACAGGGAAAGTTGTTATAGACCAAGAAAATATGTTTATTCAGACAAAATACCCAATAGAACAAATTGTTAAGGTTGAAGTTGGGTATTTAAGCGATGGAAGTGTAGTTGGAGATATAACGCCATATGTTTATGAAGCGACAGAATATGAAACTCTGTCAAGTTATCAAGATACTTATCCTTATGCGAAAGCGTATGCAATAAGATATACAAACGGACAGAAAAATATAACAGAATTAAACTTTAAGCGAGCGAACCCAGTTCATCCTGTCTTTTCAAGACCTGCGATATTAAATATTATATCGAGAGTCACAGGCAAGCAATATTCAGTATTTAGCAGTGAGAACTTATTAAAACTGCAATTTAGAGTAACATATATACCAATATCAACAGAAAGGGTAAAGCAAAAGAAACAATATATAGAAGATTTGGGTTTTGATAGTGTGTTGCCATATAACCAATCAGCACAAAAAATTAGTTCAACTGCTTATGGCGAAGCGATGAAGGGTGCGATTGCAAGAATGGGCAACCCAGAAATAACAAAAATGTATATTTTCAACGACTTAACAAAGATACCAAAAGTTGGGCAGTTGTTTGATGACGAGTATTATATATCTGTTGTTAAGTGTGAATATTACAAAGATTTTGTTAAATGCCAAATTGGATTAAGTAAAAACTTTAATAAACTAAACGAATATGTTGGAATTAAGAGCGAAATAAGATTTTATGAAATTAGCGAAAAACAAGCGGTTGATAGACAAATAATTTATGAAGATTATTGTGTTGTTGGAGATTTGGCAGAAACAGACAAGAAATTTTTAATTACAAAAGATGGCATATTGAAACTTACAAGAAGTTTTAGTGGCTCGGATTGGTATGACCCATCTGTCAATGCTGTTATAGCACAGGGAGATGATAACGAACCTGTCATTTTACCTGTTATAAGTTATGGACTTGGCAATTCGATGGTGTTTACATTCAAATATGATGACAATTATTCAGCAGGTGAATTTGTCACAAGACCAGATAGCGTAGTGCAAACACAATTAAGATACACCGATTTATATGGCGAGATAGATACGCTCGAATTAAACTATGGTGCATTAAGCAATAGAAGTGATGTCAGCGGATATAATGATTCTGTGACAAAAGGCGATGCACTGCCAAAAACAACAGAAATTGGAGATTTTACAAGTTATATAAGCACAAATGGCGATGGACTGGTTGTTAAGAAAGACAATAGAGAAGTGTTGTCAATAACATATCAAGTTCACTTTGTGGCAAATAGAAAGAGCATAATACTTGGAGAGAAATTAACCAAATATTTAAGTTTGGTAAGAGCGGAGAAACAATTATCTTCTCCAGCGGTAAGCATGTATATTTTGCCAAGAGAGATATCTAAATATGATAAGAAGATAGACTTAACAAACGCAACTGAAATTCCAAATTGGTTTTTAGCAAAACTTCCTGCCGACTTTGAAGAGTATTTGCAAAATCCAATGACGTATGATGACTTTATTGGGTTTAGTATTACAAATATACAACCATATGATGTAGAAGCAAGCGGAAAGTCTTGGGTGCTTGTAGATATAAATAACGAATTGATTATTGGCGAAAATGTTGAAATAACAGAAGGGGAAGCAATCGAAATGCCAAATTTTGTGTTTACAAGAAAAATTCAATAAAATTTTGCATATAATAATAAAAAGGAGAAAGAAAATGAGCTGTGATTGCAAAGATAATGATAATGTTCTTCAATATATTCAAGGGGACACATTTCATAGACAAGTTGTAGTAAAAGATAGTGCTGGCAATGTTGTAGATGCCGAGTATATTCAAAAAGTGGAATTTTTATTGCTTACTATGGATGCAACAGAAGAAGAAACATATCAACTTGCCTATGATTCAGACATCTCTAAATGGGCAATAAGTGAAGATACAAGCAATTGGGCAATAGCATCGCATTTGGGCAGATATAGAATAACTTACACAGATGGGCAAGTGGTTACACCATACGAAATGACAATAGTAGTTAAAAAATAGGGGGTAGAAATGACTGGAATTGTAGATGACACATTAGACACAATAGTTGTTGATTCGAGTTCACAAGATGAAATAACAGATGAATCTGCCTCTGACACAATAGATGTGGGAGAAATTACTATTGTTAATAGAAATCAGTTTATATGGTTAGATTTTGAAGAAAGTGATTGGGTTGAAACATCTTCATATTATAAACTGGTAATACCATATTCAACACACCAATGCTCAAATGCTTATGTTGGGAGTATGTTGATTGATTCTCTTGCCGATAGTGGAGATGAAGGAGATGCAAATGGGTATGAGAACAACATTCCGACTTGGAAATTATTGCCAAATGATAGCATAGTTATTAAGGCAGATGAGCCAGTCGATTGTAAAATTTTAATTAAAGGAGAAGTATAATGAATTCATTAAACAAAGTAAAACTTACAAGCCAAACCGCTTGGCAAACAGAGAAACAAATCAATGACAATTTTTCAGCAATAGAAACAGCCATTGATGAAGAAATTCCTACAAAAACAAGTGATTTGACAAACGATGGAGATGGAAACTCATATCAAGTGCATAGCGGATACACATCTTTTTCATCGACATCTGACTATGTTGGATATTATGTTTTGGTTGGCACAACATACACAAAAGTCACAACCACAAACAAAGATAGTTTAAGCATTACTGCTGGAACAACAATTGCTTATGAATTAAGTCCATTCGCAACAGAATCGTATGTGGATATAAATGGTGGAAAGATTGATAGCATTTCTGTAAATAATGTTGCACAAACTATTGATGCGAATAAAAATGTTGACATTACAGTGCCTACAAGTGACAGCGATTTAACAAATGATAGATATGTTAGATATGATACAAATAGTCAAGGCTTAAATAACACACAGAAAGGAAATGTTAGAACAAACATTGATGCTGCACCATCTAAACCAGATGGAACAAATGATTTGTTTGATAACAATAAAATAAGCACAACATACTTGCCTGACCAAATTCTTGGGCAATTGCTTTATGGTGGAACGGTAACAGGTGGAGGTACAGCAACATTAACACCAAATGCAAAAGCAAGACTTGGAACTTTAGATAATAGTATAACACTTAAAAATAATACAACCGCTATAACAGGTTATGCTGCAAATGATGGGATATATTATATTGCATCAAGCGATGGAAACTTTGCTAACTTGGGATTGTTGGTTGGTGACTGGTTAATATCTGTTGGAACTGCTTGGAAAAAGATTGATAACACTGATGCGGTTACAGGTGTCAAAGGGGATGCGGAAAGCTCTTACAGAATTGGGAATATTAACATAACTGCTGAAAATGTTGGTGCAATGTCAACAACAAACCCAACAGGAACTGGGTCATTAAGTATGAATAGAAAAGCAAACACTACTGTTGGTGATTACAGTGTTACAGAAGGTGATGATGGAACTGCAAGTGGAAGTTATTCTCATGCTGAAGGTAATTCAACAAAAGCAAGTGGCAACGCATCTCATGCTGAAGGTTCTTCAACCACTGCAAGTGGTAACCAAGCACATGCAGAAGGGATTTCGGCAGTAGCAAGTGGTAATCATGCACATGCAGAAGGTGGAAACACAACAGCAAGTGGTCTTTGTTCACACGCAGAAGGAGAACTTACAACAGCAAGTGGCAAGCGTTCCCATGCAGAAGGACTTTATACAATAGCACAGAGAGCAAACCAACATGTTTTTGGTAAATACAATATACCTGATACAGATGGAGCAGATGAAACTTATAGCGGAACTTATATGGAAATGGCAGGAAACGGAACTGCTGATAATGCTCGTTCAAATGCAAGAACTCTCGATTGGAGTGGAAACGAAGTATTAGCAGGAACAATCCAAGCAACAGGTTTTAAAACAGCAAGTGGAACTTCAAGCCAATTTTTAAAAGCAGATGGTAGTGTTGATAACAATTCTTATATGTTAGCAACAGCAATTGAAGATATATCATTTACAGCAAGTGATGCAGGATGGGGTTCTTTGGATTCAAACGGATTCTACACTTTGACTATCACATCTGCAAAGAAACCATTTGCGGTTTACAATTCAAGTGGCGAACAAGTATTGGCTGGACTTAAATCAGATGGAACTTATGTTTATGTCATAACAGACACAAAGTTTGCTGGAATTGTATCAGTAAGATAGGAGGTGTTAAATGGCTTTAGGAAACAACCCAACACCAAACGAACTGGTTAAAGAAGTTAAAAATCTTGACACAAGCAAACAGGCAACACTTGTATCTGGCACAAACATTAAGACAATAAACAATGAATCTATTCTCGGTAGTGGAAATATAACCATAAGCGGTGGCAGTGGAAGTGCAACTGATGTTCAAGTTGATAGCACAAGCATAACATCTCAAGGGGTCGCAAACCTTAAAACCAAAAATGGCAACTACAACGCAAGCACAAACAAACTTGTAACCGAAAGTGATTTGACAGGATTTGCAACCAAAAGTGGCAACAACACCTTTTCAGGCACAAACAACTTTACTGGAATATTCCAAATTGGTGGAAACTCTTTGCTTGATATGTTTTACCCCGTTGGAACGATTGTTTATGGTGATGCAAATTCTACAAGCCCTGCTTCTCGATGGGGAGGGACTTGGGAACAACTCCCAGCAAATTATGCCATTTGGACTGCTTCAAGTGGTGCTTACAATGTAGTAAATGGAGCAATAACAGGAACAATCGCTGCTGGATTGCCTAATATTAAAGGGTCAATAACAATACCACATATTCGTAAAAGTGGAACTGCTTATACAGGTGCATTTGTTGCTACTGCTGGCACAAATCAAAACTTTGGAACAAACTCAAGTGGGGGTGCTATCTACACATATGATATTGATGCTCACCGTTCGAACTCAATTTACGCAGATGGAAACACAACTGTTCAGCCACCAGCAATTAAAGTTTATGCTTGGCGTAGGACAGCATAGGAGGGTTTATGAAAGTTTACAATCAAAACAAAACAGAAATTTTGACTGAATATGACTTGGACTTAGGGCATCTCGAAAATGACACAATTCTTGTTCCAGAAGTTCAAGCAGTCGAAGAACAATCTCACATTGAAATTCTTGCTGAATACCCAAATGGCGGAAAAGAAACACGAAGGGTTATAGATGTTGAGGCGGTGGAATATCAACCTGCACATGAAGAACAAATTTTAGTGTATATTACTTATACACAGGCAGAACTTGATGAAATAGAATTAAATCAACTACGAGAGCGTAGAGAACTCGAATGTTTCCCAATCATAAATCGTGGGCAACTTTGGTATGACAACCTAACCACAGAGCAGTTGCAAGAACTAGGCACTTGGTATCAAGCGTGGCTGGATGTGACAGAAACAAAACAGATACCAGAAAAGCCAAGTTGGTTGTAAAAAATAATTTTCTGCATATACTATAAAAGGAGAGAAAATGAAACACATAAAAATAAAGTCTGGCATAGGCAAATATACCAATGGCAAAGAGTATGTCAACATAAGTGAAGATTTAGACTTTGAGATTGAATATTCTTTTAAACCGCAAGCAGAAGTATATTATGTGGCAAATAATGGACATACAAAGATGAAAGGGCTTATTAAAGACAATAAATTTACCATCCCATTTGAATTTTTGCGACTTGGAAAACTTATGCTTAAAATAGAAGAAGTGTCAAACGGAAACATCAATGAGTTTGCCATTGAAGATTTGGTGATACAAGAAATTGAAGATAAAATTGAGTCTATACCAGAAGTTGACAAATTAAAAACCGAAATTGAGATATACTCAAATTTAGTAAAGAAATTAGAAAGACAAAATGAAATCCTTACAAAATTGGTTGGTGGGTTATACAATACTGAAATAAAGGTGGATGTTGACAAATGAGTGAGTGGTTAAACGCAGTATGCGATTGGGTGCAATCAAATTTGGGTTGGGCGGTTGCAATAGTTTCTTCTGGTGCATTTACTGGGTTTCTTATGAATTTTTTGTTTGGCATTTGGAGAATAAAAATACAGAAAAAAGCGACACAATCTGCAAACGAAAAAGTTATAGAGAAATATAATCAATTAGAAACAAAAGTTGATGTTTTAATAGAAAAAATAGACAATTACGAAAAGAATTCACAGAAAAACGCAGAAGCAACAAAAGAAGAGTTTGCAAATCTAGTTGGGCAATATCAAAAGTCAAAACAAGCGTTTTTAAATGCGGTAATTGAAACCAACAAGGAAACACAAGAAATTATTAGCGAAGCAAGAGAAGTTGTAAAAGAAATTGAAGAAACTGAAGAACAGGAAAATATAACAAACATATCAGAATATGAGCCAGAAACTTGCGAGTCTTTGACAGAAGAAGAAAAGGTTAAAGAAACTGAAACGGAACAACCAGAAGAGCAAGAGGAGTATATTTTAGTTGAAAAAACATACGGAGAATAATATGGAAACAAAGCAAAAGGTATTTACTTGGCTGTCAAGAATATTTACATTGTTTGTTCCTAGTGGCGTTGTATTGTGGACATTTTTAATTGAGAAACTTATAGACAACAATGTTTCAGTAATGAGTAAATTAGGGCTTTCTGGTATAGTTGTTTTGGCAATTATGGTGGTTTTGGCAATTTACTTCTATAATAGGCATTTGAAGAAAAAGATAACCAAATTAACAAATGACTGCATAGAATGTTTAAATAATGAGCAAAAACACGAGTTGGTGGAGAAAAAGAAAAAGTGTGAGGCAAGAAAAGAAATTTTACACGATTTTTGCTTTTTAGTTCCGTTTATATTGATTTGGCTTGTGCTTTGCTTTGTAGAAAAAGGTGTTGTATCATTAAGAGGAACAATGTTGATAGTTTGCATATCAATGTCTGTGGGATTTGGTTTCTCTTGTGTGACAGAATGGTTAAAATCGAAGGGGATAAAGAATGAAAATACAGGACGCAATTCGTAGAAAAGTAGATGAAGCGGGAGCAAAGGGTTTTGTTCAGATTATGTCTGGAGCAATACTTATTGTTCTCACTTTTATCTTAAATGGATTTTTGAGTTTCATAACGGTAGGATTTGACTGGTCGAAAATTGGAACTTCTGAATATTGGGCAAATTTTGGAATAACAACAGCGAGTGAATTGGTTGTAATGTATGGAATGTATTTGATACAGAAAACCAAAGACGCTAGAAACAAGAAACTGACAGATTTGCAAGATGAAATTGACAGCAAAAGAAATGTTGTTTATACAATGGATAAGGTCACGCCAGCAGAAGATTGGCTTAGAGAGATTTATAACTACCGAGAAAGACTTTTAATATACGAAAGAAGAATAAATAAAATTTACGATAGAATAGTTGCTATTAAACCAAATGAGGGCGAAAAACACTATGATAGGAAACTCAGAAAATATGACAAGCAAATTGCCAAAAAAGAGTTTTTAAAGACACAAATAGAGTTTATTAAACTTGACAAGAAAAGACTCAAAATGATAACAGATGAGCAATCAGAAGAAGAAATTAAGAAAATCGAGAAACAACTAGAAGATGAATCATATTTGTTTAGAACAGCAAAAATAAAATACAGAGAAGTTTATTGGGGAAACTTGTTAAGTGATATTGAAGGGCAGAGCAGAAAAGACAATACGCCATTTTTCAGTGAAAAAACAGAAATTTCAAAAAGTTTTGCAGTGGTTATTGGATATGGTTGTGTGATATCAGCATTTATGTCTGCGTTGGTGTTTCCATCTATCAACCAAATGGGTTGGAGTTTTTGGCTGAATTTGATAATAACTTGCATAACATTGTTGTTCTTCTTGGTAAGGGGAATATTGTTGTCAAAATCAATTATTTTAGGCAAGTATTATAGATCTTTGGAGAAAAGAAAGTCGATATATGTTGCAATGCTTAAAGACCTTAAAATTTCAAAAATAAGAATTGTAGAAAAGGAAAACGAAGATGACAAAGAATAAGAAAGTTCCATTTGCAATTTTAAGTTGTTTTACAATCGCATTTGCTATACAAGCGATTTTGAAATTATGTAAAGTTTTTGTTTTTGAAAAAGCACTAAATTGGGAAATATTTGCCATTATAGATAACAGCGAAGCACTTTCGATTATTTATTATTCTTGTTTGG
>Ga0265299_10001970_pt1 | contig 21970 bp, 22 predicted proteins | sample AusTroGonzalo_MG_4_FD_193485 | JGI IMG/M metagenome (GOLD analysis project Ga0265299, IMG submission 193485) | Bovine rumen microbial communities from tropical cattle in Woodstock, Queensland, Australia - Gonzalo_02 | ecosystem: Host-associated > Mammals > Digestive system > Stomach > Rumen ... | reverse complement strand
CGAGTTGGAATTTCTTAGTAAAAGTATATTCCTTATAACTATCGCCAGAGAGACCCTTTTTGATGTAATTACTAGCCTCTGTTATCGAGCCCCTGTCTGTTACTTCGCCTTTGGAATTCATAGGCTTTGCTGTAATTGCAAAATCCACGCCTATGTCATGCTCCTCCTTGTTGGAGTTAGTGGGCGTACATTTAACGATGAATGTGCCGTTAGTGCCCTGAGTAGCTTTGAGCATAACGTCCTTAGCAAAGTCCGTCGTGATGTTCTCTGTGACATCCTTTCCGTTTTCATTGGTCCACGTCACTGAGATGGTGTAGTCTTCGAGCGTATTATAACCTTCATGGAATACAACGGCGTATGCTATACGCATGCCTACGATATTCGTATCGCCACTTGGATTACTGTTGTCATCATCGTCACTACCGCACGAGGTTGTCGTAACGCCGCAAAACAGGATGGCGGCGAACATCCATAAAAGATTCTTTTTCATTTTAATTTTGTTTATACATGTTACTAATTGGTGTTATTTACACTTGATGTCCTTGAACTGCCAGGTGGTGGAGGGCTCGATTAGATCGAACTCTTTGGCATCTTCGGGCAAGGCGGGGAAAATAAGGGCAAAGCGCAATTTCTGGTAGGGCCAGGGTATGAAGGTCTTAGCCGGCGACATCGTGACATTCTGCACACTGACCAGTCCCAGCTTACCCCCTTTGTTGCCCTTGATGTAGGAGGCTCCCTTGATATAGACAGGAAGGTTTGCCGAATAAGCCTCAATCTCCATCTCAATGCGCGTCTCGCTGTTGGAGCATGCCACACGCAGAATCCTTACACCATTGGCATTCTTTTTGTTCACAAAGACGGGATTCTCACGCATATAACGGTAGGCCGAGTAATCGGCCAGCGTCACCTCTGCATTATGGAGGATGCTGGGACCGTCATCCTCACGGCCAGCCTTGACATACAGATTAGTAATCTTATTCGAGATACTACGTTGGTCTGTATAACTATACTTGCAGTTCAGTTTGGCAGCCTCTTCGTATTTTTCGAGTGCCTCCTCCCAATTCTCATCAGCCTCAAATGCTTTGGCCTCACTCATAGCGTCTTGGTAACTCTGCTCGAACTCCACTTTCTGGCGTGCCTGAATCTCCATTTCTTTCTTTCGTTCTTCTGACTCGATGGCTGCATTGGCTATACCCAGAACGTCACTAATGGTACTCCGTGTATCCCATTTGTTCCACGACTGTGCACTGACAGGAAGGGACATCATCATCCCCATTACTAATACAAGTACATTTTTCTTTTTCATCACTTTTATGTTTTAGGTTTCTTATCAATTTCTCCGCTAAATTACTACTTTTTTAATAAAAACAAAACAGAATACGCAAAAAGATGCGCAACTTGTTGCGCAATAATGCCCGTTTAGCGCAGGAAACGCGATTTTATATGAAAATGAAGAGAAATAAAAGAAAAAAATATATCCGCTTAGATAATTATGAATTAAAAGTCGTACCTTTGCATCGATGAAAAAAGAAACCTATATCCGCCGTAGGGCGCAACTGAAAAAAGAGATGGGCAGTGGACTACTGCTCTTCTTAGGCAACGATGAGGCAGGCATGAACTATGCCGACAACACCTACCGATTCCGTCAGGACTCCACCTTCCTGTATTTCTTCGGCCTCGACTATGCCGGACTGGCTGCCGTTATCGACATCGATGCTGACACGGAGATGGTGTTTGGCAACGAACTGACCATCGATGACATCGTTTGGACGGGCACACAGCCGACGCTCAGCGAGAAAGCATCGGCCGTGGGTGTATCGAAAACGATGGCCCTAAATGAACTGAAAGGCTATATTGACAAGGCCCGCAGCAAGGGGCAGACGGTACACTTCTCGCCACCCTACAGAGGTGACCACCGGGTGTGGTTGTGGGAACTGCTTGGTGTGGAACCGAAGGCACAGACCGACCAAGCCTCGGTGTCATTCATTAAAGCCATTGTGGATCAGCGCAACCATAAGGATGACGAGGAGATCCGCGCCATCGAGGCATCGGTGGATCTGAGTACGGAAATGCACCTGGCAGCCTACCACATGATGCGTCCGGGTATCCATGAGTCGCAGGTGGCTGCCGCCGTCGAGGAGGTGGCCTGCCGTCACGGCCATAGGCTGGCCTTCCCGACTATCGCCACAGTGCAGGGACAAGTGCTACACAACCACGGATTCATCCACCAACTAAAACAAGGCGATATCTTCCTACTCGATGCCGGAGCAGAAACGGAAGAGCATTATGCGGGTGACCTGTCGTCGTCGATGCCCGTCGGTGAGCGTTTCACGGAGCGTCAGGCTGAAGTATATAACATCCATCTGGAGAGTTTCTATGCTGCTGTCGGCAAACTGAAACCGGGCGTGCCCTTCAGGGAAGCCCATATAGCCGCCGCCACAAAGATTGCAGAGGGCATGAAACGACTCGGACTGATGAAGGGCGACCCTGCCGAGGCTGCGGAGACTGGTGCCTACGCCATGTTCTTCCCTTGTGGCTTGGGCCACATGATGGGGCTCGACGTTCACGATATGGAGAATCTTGGAGAACAGTATGTGGGCTATGCCGAAGGGATGACGAAGAGCAAGCAATTTGGTTTCAAGTCATTGCGTCTGGCTCGTCCACTAGAACCAGGCTTCGTGTTTACCGTCGAGCCGGGTATCTATTTCATACCCGAATTAATGGACAAGTGGCGGGCAGAGCACCAGTTTGAGGATTTCATTTGCTATGATAAACTTGATGCATGGCGTGACTTTACAGGTCTTCGCAACGAGTTGAACTACGTGATAACGCCCACAGGTGCCCGCCTTTTAGGCACTATCAAGAAACCCATGACCATCGAAGAAGTTTACGAAGCAAAGTATAATAAGATATAATGTGATGGGAGGCGGAAAGCATTGAGAGAGGTATGGGGTAGATCATGTGGACAACACACCTTTTCCTATTAATTCCTGAGCCTGCCGATATTGCAACGGAGTGATGCCGAGACGGCGTTTCACCTCGGTCTGGAAGGTGCGACGACCTCCGAAACCAGCCTCTGTGCCTACAGCTTCTATAGTCCATTGGGGTTCTTCACGCAACAGGCGACAGGCATAAAGAAAGCGTTTCTCATTGAGATAATCGCCTAAGCTATTGTACTTAGGATGAGTCTTAAACAACCCACCCAGTCGTTTCTGCGTGAGTCCAAGAGCCTTAGCCATGGCCTTTAGAGTCAGGTTACTGTCGGTGAAGAGACGTGTCTCATCCATCTTCTGATCTAACCATGCCATCAGTTCCTCATCAGTCATATCGGCCGTCTGCTCAATATGTTCACGATGTTGGCGGGTCTGTTCGCGCAACTGCATCACCTCATCCATCGTATTATGCTTCAGCAGTTCAGCCAGTTCCTCTTGCTGGCGCCGCAGCATCTTGATCATCTCTTCTTGTTCTTCCAGTTTTAATCTCTGTTCTTCTATTTCGCTCATCCGCTTCTCCAATTCGCTGCCTTGTATCTTGTTCCGTTCCAGCAACATGTTCTGGTTCTCCACCAACTTCATATTGGTAGAGAGAATTTTCTTCGCATTAGCATTCAGAACCAGAATCGTAATGATGAATGCTATCACGAACACAATGATGATAACCACTATAAGTAAATCCATATCTTGCATAAGAATCACGACTTTAGAGATTCTATTAACATCATCCCGCCATCATTTTGGGGCGGGGGATCTTTAGGTCATTCAAATATCTCCTTTGGGTGATGCGAGTATCTCCTTTCGCCCGTTCAGACGTCTCCTTACCCCCTGTGGAAGATATCTGCGTCGGTCGTGGAAGGCATCTCCATCACTCTTATTTCCACTTACACATATACAGATCTTACAGATAAATATTAGGAATTCTCGCGCGTACCGCATGCGCGCGGTACGCGAGGCATCTTAGGAAACATCTGTATCATCTGTAATCTGTATGTCGGAGTCAGCCACATGGTAGGTATCATGTATACTTCACCATTTTGAGTTTGCAAAGATACGAATAATTAAGCAAAATACAAAACAATTTGAGATTAATTTTTAAGTCTTCCTCATCGACATGACAAATCTGACCGCACTGTCGTATGAGATGCTCCCGTGTATGAAAAAAGATCAGGGCTCGCATCACTGCGGGCCCTGATCGCGTACTTCATTACTAACTAATAACCTAAAACTAACAAACAAATGAAAAAACAACTAACTAAACCTAACTTATGTATGAATCAGAAATCTGATGCAAAGATAGGGAGATTTGCATCAGATTCCAAATTTATGACCACATTCTTTTTCAGTTAGTTGCGACAGCCTTGCGCTTTTGCGACAAACGGGCGGGAAGGCCCTGATTCCTGTCGTCTGCTTTGGTTATTTTCGGTATTATCTTCTCCTTGACCTGTATCGGGACCTTCCATGTCGGGATCGACTTCTCTTTACTGGTTTATTCTGTACATTTGTGGCATTCCGCTTACGCACGTTACCATCAGAATTCGTCACAGCACTTTTTTTCACATTCAATGAAGACTTGGAATCGAGTGCTGCTATTGAATCAAGTTCCTCTTTTGTAAAGTATATTACTTCCAATTTCAAATCTACTCCAGCAGGCTTAACAAATGTCCACGTGCCATCGTCGTTTCTTTTAGCAGTAACATTGTCGTCAGCCCGTGCTGTCAGTGCTACAAATATTAATGTAGCAATGGGAAGCCCGTATATTAAAATATTCTTTCTCATACTCGTTGTTAATCTGAAATGATGTTTAAATAAAGTTAGAATTCCAGTATGGCTCGTACACAATACGATAATGTCTTATTACCAAACTGAATATAATTGTTGTTGAAGAGGAAAAAGGCACCCAGCCCTTGTTCATTTTGGTCAAAAGTCCAGTAGAAGTTATGTTGCACAGGCTGACCGCCCGATTCGTTAACCAACGAGAATAATCTTTTGTCTTTTCCGTTCATGTTATTCAAATCACTAATGGTCGGCAAGCGCCATGTAGCCCCACTGACAGGGTTGGCGGACGCCCATTGGTTGAGGGCATCCTGGGCCTCCTTCCATGTGAAACGGTCATGACTGACGTCCTCAAGTGCAATAGCCAAACCATGACCACCATCCACCCCACTACCGACATAGGCAATCGTGGCAACCGGAGTGGCCTTATCGCTTTTGGCGGCCATGACGTGAGGATAGACTTTGCCATTTTTAGCAATCACCCACCCTATATGGTCTTCGGAGGCTTTACTTAATTCAAACTCCATACCGCGCCATGGGGAGAGCGTTTCTACACGAATAGCCTTGACTCGCCTGAGGTCAGCTTCTGTAGGAGTAAGCACAACTTCAGATTGGTCGGCTATCCCCGTTATCTGGCCGTCTCGTACTTCCTGTCCGTTCACCTTCCATCCCGTAGGTACGTTCGTGATTGTATTTTGTCCCCAGGAGTCTAGTTGAAAACAAGTCACCGCCATGAATAGCAAGACTTGAACTTTAAATTGCAGGTTAGTTCTTTCCATTTTGTTGTGTTGTTTAGTTATACTCATCTTCATTCACTTATATTCTGCAAATATACAAAAAAAAAAATAGAATTGAGGCCATTTTCTGTGGACTCGCCCTCCTTTTTGTAAATACTGAAATAAAAATTGTATATTTTAGAAGTCTAATGCATTTATTTAAGGAGAAGGTGTGTTTTATATATTTGCGACAGAAATGGCAAACCTTGCCATAACAGTCGCAAATATCATTATAAGAGTGGGAGATGTCTTTATCTGAGATTGGTTTGGAAATCTTTATAGACGCGCTCGTCAACAGAGGCATCAGTAAAGACCTCGAGGAGCACGGGGCGGTCGCTTTCTATATATAATAAGGTGTCGATGGCCTGATGGAGATCATGAGGCCCCTCGGCACTGAGATAGACGATATTGTTCTGGCGGCAGATACCCTCGGCAGAAGTTTGGTGCTCGGCAGCCACAATCTTGTCGCGGGCAGGACTGGCCTCGAGTCCTGGCAGCATGTTGAAGATACCGCCACGGCCGTTGTTGAGCAGGAGGATACGGAAGTTCTGACGCAGGTTCTGATTCCACAGGGCATTCTGATCGTAGAAGAAACTAAGGTCGCCGATGACACAGAACACCCTATCGCTGGAGACCACAGAGAAGCCCGCCGCCGTAGAGAGGGAGCCCTCAATGCCATTGACGCCACGATTACACCATACGGGATGCTGAGCGAAGATATTAGCCAGGCGGATGGCTGAGCTATTGGCATAATGCACCTTCGCCTCACCTACCAAAGACTCGAAATACTTCACAGCAGCCATCTGGGAATAGGCAGACTCGTAGGCATCGGTCTTCTGCCGGAGGCTAGCCAACAACTCATCCCAAAGTTGAACGAAGGGATGGGGTTCCATGACGAGCATGAAGCGGATATGATCGGCCACAGCCTCAGCATCACCCTGAACCACATGCGAGAGATTCATGAAAGTATCGGTGACCTCGCCCGTGGCGTTGACCACCCACGTCTCCTTGGCTTTGCGCAGGAACCGACGGAGGCGCTTGCTGACAATAGAACCACCGATATATAAAACGAAGTCAGGGATATAGCGTTCATCGTCGCCCACCAGCATGATGGCCTCGTCCATGAGCGGATTCATGGGTTGGCCACTGATGAGCATCGGGCGTTTGGCCTGAAGGAACATACGCGAGACATGGCTCAGTGTGGCCGACGAGATATCAGCGGGAAGGCGCTCGATCATGCGTTCGACGGGTAGTTCGGCAACGGAGAATTGGAACAAAGGTTCGGTGATGGGCACGTTGATATGCACGGGGGCATGACGCACGAGAAGGGCCTCGTTGACAAGACGGTTACAATACCAATGAAGATCATCATCAAGGATCTCTGGCAGGCTGACGGTCTTCTCCACAAAGCGGCCTAAGGCATCGGGCTGAGGAAGCGTCTGCCCTTCCAGTTGATCGATCCACTGAGGTGGACGATCGGCGGAGATGACCACCAAGGGAACATGTTGATAATAAGCCTCGGCAACGGCCGGAGCAAGATTCAACAAGGCCGTACCACTGGTAACACAGACGACCACGGGCTGCTTGAGTGCTTGAGACATGCCCAAGGCATAGAAGCCCGCAGAGCGCTCGTCGGTGACGGGGTAACACGTGATATCAGGGCACTCGTTGAAGTTATGCGTGATAGGCGCATTCCTACTGCCCGGACAGACAACGGCATGGCGAACACCATGGGCCACGAGCAAAGCCGTCAATATATTTACATGTTCTTTGTTGCTATACATCTTCTCATTGTTTCAAGTTTGGCTTCAGTCTCCTGCCACTCCTGCTCCTCGACACTGTCTTTCAACAAACCACCCCCGGCATAGAGGTGATAACGATTACCCTCGATGTTCATGCAGCGCAACGATACATAGAGATGAGTCTGGTGCTCAGCATCAAGCATGCCCATGAAACCACTGTAATAACGACGCGGTGTAAATTCGTTATGGATAATGAACTGAAAGGCATCGCGCTTGGGCAAACCACAGACGGCGGGCGTGGGATGGAGCGCCTGCAAGAGATCGCCGATACGGGCGGTATCGGGCAAGGAGAACGTAAAATCGCTACGCAGATGTACGAGGTTGGCGGCACGCACGGTAGAGGGACCTTCCTCGTGGAAGTCGCGGGTAAACCGTTCGAGGCACTCAGCGATATAGGTAGCCACATAGCGCTGTTCCTGAATGTTCTTCGTGCTCCAACTGAGGTTCTCGCCTTCGCCCTTCAGTTGTTCGCCTTCCAACTGCATGGTACCGGCCAAGGCAATGGTGCGCCACAGGTTCTTGCCATTACCCTCCAACAGGATCTCGGGTGTAGCCGTGAGCCAACAACCGCTTTTGGCTGTACTGACCAAGGAAATAAACATGCGAGGATAAAGCATACAAGCCCTACGGAAAAGTTCCAAAGGAGGTATGGCTTCAGGCGTCTCTTCGTCGGAACAGCGAGCCAAGACAATTTTACGGAAAGCCCCCAGATGCAGTTGGGAATGGTCGTTGGCAAAGTCGATGGCGTAATGCATGCGACGACCACCAATAATACCAGTGGAGACCATGTCTGAATCAGGCAACTGCAAAGAGGCGATTTCGGCGACAGGAACCGTCAACACTTCATCAGGACAAATGAGCAGAATGGGCTGGTTTTGATTTACCTCAAACGGCGCTATGACATAACCGCACTTACCATTCAGTTCAGTACACGAGGTCAGTTCCACCGGTTCCCCTTTTGTCTGCAGAACCAATGTCACTTGCGACTCATGCGGCAACCGGTATATGGCGAATCCTGACATTATCTTCTGGAAGTAATCACATAATTGGTGACTCTGACATTGGAGATCAATTCTCCAGAGGTATCGGTGATATCCACGTTCCAAACATGGAGCGTAGTACCTTTGTGAAGTAGACGGGCGAAGGCCGTCACCGTATCGCCTTCAGCCACCGCCTTTACATGGCTACCACTGACCTCAATACCCACACAGGCACAGCCTGGACAAAGAGAGGAAGAGCCCACCCCAGCCACATTCTCGGCCAATGCCAAGGAAGCACCTCCGCTCAAGAAGCCAAAGGGCTGGCGATTGCGCTCATCCACCTTCATACGCGCCATACAAGTATCGTCCTCGGGGGTGGAGAGGAACTCCATTCCGAGGGCGGTACTCAAGTTGGGTTTATCGTTGATGATATCCCTAATCTTATCGACGTTCATCCTTATTTGAACAGTGAATATTCAGGTACACTCCAAGCGAGAGCACTGGCTCCCAGTACGTCGCGCTCACGATCGTCGAGCTTCGACAACAGAATGCGCACCTTACCCCTCAGATTACCAAACACATGGGTCTCGAACGAGTCATAGCAAGGATCAACCAGCCATTTGCCTGCATGAGAGATACCACCTGTGAGGATGATAGCCTCAGGATCAATGACCGACGCATAGTTGGCCAAACCGATACCCAGCATATAGCCCGTACGACGGAAAACCTCGATGGCCATCTCATCGCCCTTGTCACAACACTCTGCGATGGTGCGGGGTGAGAGTTTCTCAAGATCGCGTAACATGGTGGGGGCATCCGACTCAGCCATCAGTTCCCAAGCAGTATTTACAATACCTGCAGCACCAACATAAGCCTCCAGACAACCCTGGTGGCCACAACCGCATTGGCGGCCGCCATCGTCCACACAGGTATGTCCAAACTCACCAGCAAAACCCAGATGGCCCTGATGCTCATGACCAGCAGAAAAGAAACAACTACCAACGCCCACACCCAAACTGACAATCGCAAAATTCTGCATACCGTGGGCACTACCGAAAGTATATTCGCCCAAGGCAGAGATATGCGCATCGTTGGAAAGACCTACGGCCAGACCTAAACGGTCACGCAGCATTGCTGCCAATGGAACCATACCCTTCCAAGGGAGGTTAGCAGCGTTCTCAATGCAACCCGACACCGAGCTGGCACTAGGAGAACTGACACCAATAGAACGGATGGTTTCGTAACCACCGTTAGCCTCTACCAGCATCACGATCCTTTCACTCAAGGTTGTCACGAAGTTGTTGATGTCGAGATAATCAGTGGTCTCGAAAGAGTCTTCCGCAATGATATTACCACGAATATCCACGATGGCATAGGTGGTTTTTTCGGTACTGATGTCAACGCCGACAACTTTTGTCTTGAGGTTATATTCTTCCATACGTCTAGTTTTTATTTAAATAATGAATACTCCTTTACATCCCACGCCAAGGCACTGGCACCCAGCACATCTCGCTCACCTTCCTTGAGAATGGAAACGAGAAGGCGCGTTTTACCCCTGATGTTATGGAAAACATGTTCGTCGAACGAGGCTCGCATGGGTTTCAACAACCATTTGCCAGCCAACGTCATATCGCCTGTAAGGATAATAGCCTCAGGATCGAGTATGGAAGCATAGTTGGCCAATCCGAGACCCAGAGCCTCACCTGTACGACGGAAAGCCTCAATGGCCACCTTATCACCTTGATCGCAGCAACGAATGACCGACTCAATCGTAATCTCGTCGAGTTTGCTCAGTAACGACTCATTGCCTTCTTCTATCAGTTCCTTAACCGTGCGGACAAGACCGGTCTTCGAGCAATAGGTCTCCAAACACCCCTTATGGCCACAACCGCACTGACGACCACCTACCCGTACACAGGTATGGCCCACTTCACCGGAAAAACCGAAAGCACCCAGATGAGGCTGACCATTGGAGTAGAAGCAACTACCAAGACCACCGTGGCTAATAGAAACCACCACAAAATCCCTCATACCGTGAGCACTTCCATAAGCTTTCTCACTCAAGGCGGTGATATGAGCATCGTTAGCAACGGCTACAGCCAGACCAAGACGGTCTCGAAGCAATGCAGACAAGGGTATCACACCTTTCCAAGGCAGGTTAGCGGCATTCTCAATACAGCCTGTAACATAACTGGCACTGGGCGCACTGACACCAATAGAACGGATCTTCTCATAACCTCCATTCTCTTCGACCAGTGTCACTACTTTCTCACACAATACATTAATATAGTCATTAACATCTTTATAGTCCATAGTCGAAAAATGATCTTGGGCTATGATTTCACCCCTGATATCAACTATAGCAAAGGTTGTTTTTTCTACCCGAATGTCTATTCCTACGACTCGGGTTTTGATTTTGTCAACTGTTTCAGTATTATTCTCCATATCAACAAAAAACTTTTTTGGATTGTTCTCTGCTTTATCTCAGCTTTTAGTTAGATGTGGCAAATATATACATTTTTCCAATACTGTGCAAATCTTTATACTTTTTTTTGCAAATATTTACCCTATCCTTGCTTTTTTCATGGATTTTTCGTAACTTTGCAGCCATAAAAGCAAGTTTTTTTGAAAAAGATGAACGTTTTAGAATTAAGCGAACAAGAAATCGGAAGGCGACAGAGCCTTCAGGAACTGCGCTCGATGGGCATTGACCCCTATCCTGCAGCTGAGTTTCCGACTAATGCATTTAGCACAGATATCAAGGAGAATTTCAAGGACGACGAGGAGCGCGAGGTAGTGATTGCCGGACGTATGATGAGTCGTCGTGTCATGGGTAAGGCCTCTTTTGCCGAGCTTCAAGACTCCAAAGGCCGTATTCAGGTTTATATCACCCGCGATGATATCTGTCCCGACGAGAATAAGGATTTATATAATAATGTATTTAAGCGTCTGCTGGATATCGGTGACTTTATCGGTGTAAAGGGCAAGGTGTTCCGCACCCAGACAGGTGAGATCTCCGTACATGCCTCTGAGCTGAAGTTACTGTCGAAGAGTTTGAAACCCCTGCCTATCGTGAAGTATAAGGACGGTGTGGCTTATGATAAGTTTGATGATCCCGAGCTCCGTTATCGCCAGCGTTATGTTGATCTGGTGGTGAACGAGGGTGTCAAGGATACTTTCCTGCAGAGAGCTACTGTAATCCGTACCTTGCGCCGAGTGCTCGACGAGGCTGGCTATACTGAGGTGGAGACCCCTACCCTGCAGATGATTGCTGGTGGTGCTTCGGCTCGTCCGTTTATCACCCACTTCAATGCGCTCGATCAGGATATGTACATGCGTATCGCTACCGAGTTGTATCTGAAGCGCCTTATCGTAGGCGGTTTTGAGGGTGTCTATGAGATTGGTAAGAACTTCCGCAACGAGGGTATGGACCGCAACCACAACCCCGAGTTCACCTGCATGGAGCTCTATGTGCAGTATAAGGACTATAACTGGATGATGTCGTTCACTGAAAAGTTGCTCGAGACCATCTGTATCGCCGTGAACGGCAAACCTGAGCGCGAGATCGACGGTAACATCGTATCATTCAAGGCACCTTATCGTCGTCTGCCTATCCTCGAGGCTATTGAGGAGAAGACCGGTTTCGACTGCAATGGCAAGAGCGAGGAGGAGATTCGTGCATTCTGCCTCTCTAAGGGCATGGATGTCGATGAGACCATGGGTAAGGGCAAACTCATTGACGAGCTCTTTGGCGAATTCTGCGAGGGCACTTTTATCCAGCCTACTTTCATCACTGACTATCCTGTTGAGATGTCACCCCTCACCAAGATGCACCGCTCTAAGCCCGGACTCACTGAGCGTTTCGAGTTGATGGTAAATGGTAAGGAGTTGGCTAATGCCTACTCAGAACTTAACGATCCCATCGATCAGGAGGAACGTTTCGTAGAACAGATGAAACTCGCCGACAAGGGCGACGACGAAGCTATGATCATCGATCAGGACTTCCTCCGTGCACTTCAGTATGGTATGCCACCCACCAGCGGTATTGGTATTGGTATCGATCGTCTCGTGATGCTCATGACGGGTAAAACCTTCATTCAGGAAGTACTATTCTTCCCACAGATGAAACCTGAGAAGAAGATTCCTCAGAGCACACCAGCCGAGTGGGCAGAGATCGGCGTAGCTGAAGAGTGGGTTCCAGTTTTGAGAAAGGCAGGTTTCAACCTGATCCAGAACATCAAGGACGAGAAAGCCCAAGGCCTTCAGCAGAAGATTGGCGACATCGTTAAGAAATACAAGCTGGAGATGCAGAAGCCCAGTGTTGACGAGATTGCCAAGTGGATTGAGAAAGCGCAAGCTTAATATATGTACGACTGCGGTAAGATAGCGATTATCGGCGGTGGAAGCTGGGCAACAGCTATAGCCAAGATTGTGGTGAGTCACACCCATCACATCGGTTGGTATATGCGTCGCGACGACCGTATCGAGGATTTCCGTCGCATGGGCCATAACCCCGCCTACCTTACCAGCGTACACTTCAACACAGACGAGATTCACTTCGACAGTGACCTGAACCGTATCGCCCAACAGTACGACACCTTGGTCTTCGTCACGCCATCACCCTATCTGAAGAGCCATCTGAAGAAACTGAAGACGCGCATCCGCGACAAGTTTATCCTCACGGCCATCAAGGGTATCGTGCCCGACGAGAATCTCGTTTGCTCGGAATACTTCCATCAGGTGTATGACGTGCCATACGAGAACCTCGCCTGTATCGGTGGTCCCTCGCATGCTGAGGAGGTGGCCTTAGAGAGATTGAGTTACCTCACGGTGGGTTGTGCTGACCGCGACAAGGCACAGGCTTTCTGCGATGTGCTCTCCAGCGAGTTCATTAAAACGAAAACCTCTTCTGACGTGGTAGGTATCGAGTATTCTTCGGTCTTGAAGAATGTCTATGCCATTGCGGCTGGTATCTGTAGCGGTCTGAAATACGGTGACAACTTCCAGGCGGTGCTCATGGCGAATGCCGTACAGGAGATGAACCGTTTCCTTACAGCCGTTCACCCCTTGGAGCGCAACATCTACGATAGCGTCTATCTCGGTGACCTGTTGGTAACGGGTTACTCTAACTTCTCCCGAAACCGTACCTTCGGAACGATGATCGGTAAAGGTTACAGCGTGAAGAGCGCCCAGATAGAGATGGAAATGATTGCCGAGGGCTATTTCGGTACGAAGTGTATGAAGGAGATCAATCGCCATTGTCACGTGAATATGCCCATTCTCGATGCAGTATATAATATACTGTACGAGCGTATCAGTCCGCAGATTGAAATCAAGCTCCTGACAGACAGTTTCAGATAATTATCAACAATTCTAACAATAAAAAGATCTATGAGCAACATCAAATTAGACATCACCAAAGCCGCCTGCTTCTTGAAAGCTGGCGCAGTAGAGGCTTTTGAGCCTCAGGTAAAAGCAGCTCAAAAGGCACTTGAAGAGGGTACTTGCCCTGGTAACGATTTCTTGGGATGGCTGCATCTGCCTAGCAGCATCACTCCGGCATTTATCGACGAACTGCAGGCTTGCGCCGACACGCTGCGCGCTAACTGCGAGGCTATCGTGGTAGCTGGTATCGGTGGTTCATATCTGGGTGCCCGTGCCGTCATCGAAGCCCTGAGCAACAGCTTTGCTTGGCTTGTTGGTGACAAGAAGAATCCCACCATTCTCTTCGCAGGTAATAACATCGGTGAGGATTATCTCTTTGAACTCACAGAGTACTTGAAGGACAAGAAGTTCGGTGTGATCAACATCTCTAAGAGTGGTACCACCACAGAGACAGCCCTGACATTCCGTCTGCTGAAGAAGCAGTGTGAGGCTCAGCGTGGCAAGGAAGAGGCTAAGAAAGTGATTGTTGCTATTACCGACGCCAAGAAGGGTGCTGCCCGCACTTGCGCTGACAAGGAGGGTTACAAGAGCTTTATCATCCCCGACAACGTAGGTGGTCGTTTCTCAGTACTCACTCCAGTAGGACTTCTGCCTATTGCTTGCGCAGGTTTCGACATTAAGGAACTGGTTGGCGGTGCTCAGGATATGGAGAAGGCTTGTGCGCCTGATGTGCCTTTCGCAGAGAACCCCGCCGCCCAGTATGCAGCCGTGCGTAACGGACTGTATCAGAGTGGAAAGAAGATTGAGATCATGGTAAACTTCCAGCCTAAGCTGCACTTTATGAGTGAGTGGTGGAAACAGCTCTACGGAGAGTCAGAGGGTAAGGACAACAAGGGTATCTTCCCTGCATCCGTTGACTTCACCACCGACCTACACTCTATGGGTCAGTGGATTCAGGAGGGTGAGCGTACCATCTTCGAGACGGTAATCAGCGTTGAGGAACCCGAGAAGAAACTGCTCTTCCCCAGCGATGAGGAGAACCTCGATGGTCTGAACTTCTTGGCTGGCAAGCGTGTAGATGAGGTGAACAAGATGGCTGAGCTTGGTACCAAACTGGCTCACGTGGATGGTGGTGTACCTAATATCCGCATCACAATGCCTCGTCTCTCAGAGCGCTATCTGGGTCAGTTGATCTACTTCTTTGAGATTGGTTGCGGCATCAGCGGTAATGTACTGGGTGTGAACCCCTTCAACCAGCCTGGTGTTGAGGCCTACAAGAAGAATATGTTCGCCCTGCTCGACAAGCCCGGCTACGAGGCAGAGAGCAAAGCCATCAAAGACCGTCTGGCTAAGGAGGCTTAAATGTACGATTTTGCGATCAAGAAATACCTAGAAGACCACGGCTTTGAGGCACTTCGCCCCAAGGCCGTGCTCTTTGACATGGACGGTGTACTTTACGACTCCATGCCCAACCACGCTATCGCCTGGCAAGAGTCGATGGCGCGCTTTGGTATTCATATGACCGCTGACGATGCTTATGCCACCGAGGGGGCGCGCGGTATTGACACCATCCGACATATGGTAAAACGCCAGCAAGGACGTATCATTGACGAGGAAGAGGCGCAACGGATGTACGACGTGAAGACGCAGATATTCCATTCGCTCCCCGAGGCCCCGGTCATGCCTGGCATCATTTGTCTGATGGAGAAACTTTATACGAACGGCATCCATTGCGGTGTCGTCACAGGTAGCGGACAGCGTCCACTCATACAACGTATTCTCAAAGATTTTGGGGAGTATGTCGATGAAACCCATATCACCACCGCCTATGATGTAAAGCGTGGGAAACCGAATCCTGATCCTTATCTGATGGGACTTCAGAAAGCCGGAAATCTACAGCCATACGAAGCCATTGTCATAGAAAATGCACCTCTGGGGATTCGTTCTGGTCATACTGCCCGCATTTTCACCATCGCCGTCAATACGGGTCCTCTACCCGACGAAGAATTGCTTGTAGCAGGAGCCAACCTGATATTCCCCACCATGCAGGAACTCTGTGACCATTGGGTTCCGCGAATTATTCCAGAACTCTAAACTATTGCTTATACACCATCTTGGTCATCATCGGCAGTCTGTGTTTCACTACCACTGGTGTCCATCTGATCATCTCGGTTGATCATAACATCACCAAAGTTACTAACGGTGATAACCAAAGGTATGTACTCATCAGACTCCGGATGACTGACACTACCAGCAAACACCAGATTATAGCCATCTACCTGATCGAAGACAATACCCTCCAGAATACCCGTCTGACGGTAATCACTGTCGAGTTGTTCATCGAAATCGGCCTTTGTGAAAGTACGGCTGAAAAAGACACTACCATCGCTACGGATAATGCGGAGGATGATGCTATTATCCACAAACTCCTGTCCTGTCTCATCCTTTACCATCTTCAGACTATCGTCAGCCACGCGCTTGATAGACACATGGTAATTCTTATCAAGCCAAACGATATCCTTGGCTTGGTCGTATGGTTGCATACGTATAGGACCCTGCGGTTTGGGAGTTTCTGTACGGGGGACGATAATGTCGTCTGTCTGTTTCTTCTTAGCACAACTGACGGCCAGAAGAACCGTCAGAAGGACGATAACGAGTCTAATCTGCTTCATTTGATTGATGATTTGTGTGCAAAGATACAACTAAATTTCAAATAATCAGTAAAAAATCGCCCGAACTTTCAGTGAACTGACTTTTTTTTACTAATTTTGCGCTCAAGAATGTGAACAGGAAATAGAAATCAGGTCATGAGGAAATACGTGATATTTACCTGTGCAGTACTTGTGGTCGTGGGACTGCTGTTCTGTCATAGCCGCATCGTCCACGAAGACGGTGAGGCTCCTGCTTCCACCGTACAGGGCATTGACACAGTACCCATGCTTGTGACACAGGTACAGAAATGTGCCAAACTCTACACGGCAGAGTACCGGGTACATAAGATCATTACCCACGATGATGTGATACGTCTGAAGGGAACGCTTCTTCAGCACGACTTCAATTTCAAGGTACCATTGGGCGACCGCAAGATCGCCATCCCTATGGACGCGAAGTTGAAAGCCTACATTGACTTCAGCCAGTTCTCAGAAAAGAACATTGAGCGCCATGGTAACAAGATCACGATTCTGTTGCCTGATCCAAAAGTAACAATGACGAGTTCGAAGATCGACCAGAAAAACGTGAAGCAGTATATAGCCCTGACACGGGCATACTTCAGCGACAAGGAACTGGCGAACTACCAACAACAGGGACGTGCAGCCATCATTGCCGACATCCCCAAGTTGGGTATTCTGGAAACGGCTCAGGCCAATGCAGCCAAAGTACTCGTGCCGATGCTGAAGGAGATGGGTTACGAGGAACAGGATATCACCATCGCCTATCGCCATCCATATGGGGCCAACGACATTATGAAGCTACTAAAAATCGAGGATTAAGCCATGAAGATAATATCATATATTAAAATAGGTATAGCACTGGTGGTACTCGTGCTGGTCGTGGCAGGATTCTTCTGGTTGCGAAACCTGACCAAGAACGACCATCTGGCCTTCGGTCCTGACGACGAGATTGACATGACGCCCACACAGATACAGAGTATCAAAGCCATTGGCGAATGGGAGTTTTTGTCAGTAAGTGCCGAGGAACTTGTTGATACCACGCGCAAACGCCTCTTGACGAAAGATGAATTAGCACGCATCTATTACGGAACATTGCGCTTAGGTGTGAATATGAACCAGACGAAGCCAGGATGGATAGAAACCAAAGGTGACTCTGTAACTATCATCCTGCCTAAAGTGAGACTCCTGGACAAGGACTTCATTGACGAAGCACGCACAAAGCCCTTCTACGAGAGCGGTACATGGACTCCCGAAGATCGCGAGGCACTCTACAAGAAAGCCTACCGGATGATGACGCAGCATTGTCTTTCGAAAGAGAATCTGCAAGCAGCCGAGGTCAATGGTAGGGAACAGTTCCGCAACATGATGCTGGCTATGGGGTATAAACATGTGAATATCACATTTGAAAAGTAGAAAAGGAAAAGAGTAAAAAGTAAAACATATATGGACTGGCTAAATGACTTTCTGACTGAGTTGAGTGGTTTCCTGTGGGGATGGCCGATGATCATCCTATTGCTGGGCACTCACCTATTCCTGACCATTCGTCTGAGATTCCCACAACGGCATATCTTCAAGGCCATCCGTCTTTCAGTGAAGAAAGACCCTGATGCTACGGGCGATGTATCGCAGTTTGGATCACTTGCTACGGCCCTGGCTGCAACTATCGGCACAGGTAACATCATTGGTGTAGCCACTGCTATCTCTCTCGGAGGACCTGGCGCCGTATTGTGGTGCTGGCTTACAGGTGTGTTTGGCATTTCCACAAAATACGCAGAAGGTCTGCTCGCTATCAAATACCGTATAAAGACGGAGAATGGCAAGATGCTTGGTGGTCCGATGTATGCCCTCGAGCGTGGATTAGGTTGGAAATGGCTGGCTGTACTCTTTGCGGTATTCACAGCATTAGCCGCTTTTGGCATTGGCAACACAGTACAGGCTAATGCCATCGCTACCGTCGCCCATGAATCGTATGGCATCTCACCTTATATCACAGGTATTTTCGTATGTCTACTCACCGGTGCGGTTGTATTAGGTGGAGTGAAGAGTATTGCCCGTGTATGCAGCATGCTCGTACCCTTCATGGCTGCCTTCTATGTCATCGGTTGTATCTATATCTTGATTGTCAATGCCTCTTATTTATGGCCCGCGTTAAAACTCATCTGCCATGCTGCTTTTTCTCCAGAGGCAGCAGGTGGTGGTTTTGTAGGATCCACCGTGATGATGGCTGCACGCTTTGGTATCGCCCGAGGACTTTTCTCCAACGAGAGTGGTATGGGTTCCGCCCCTATCGTTGCTGCTGCAGCACAAACGCGTAATCCTGTGCGCCAGGCCCTCGTTTCGTCGAGTGGCACTTTCTGGGATACAGTTATTATCTGCGCCCTTACTGGATTGGTTATCGTAAGCAGCGTTATTGCGTACCCAGATATCGACTTCTCCAATGGTGCTACCCTGACAAAGGATGCCTTTGCAAAGATACCCGTCGTCGGGCGTCCACTCTTGACTTTCGGACTCCTTACCTTCGCCTTCTCCACCATTCTTGGGTGGTGCTATTATGGCGAGCGGGCTGTAGAATACCTGAAAGGAAAAAAATGGGTGGTTGGCTATCGTGTATTATATATCACAACTGTGTTCATCGGTAGTGTGATGAATCTGGCATTGGTTTGGAACCTGGCCGACTGCATGAATGCGTTGATGGCGATACCTAACCTGATATCACTACTCTTCCTCAGCGGCATCTTAGTGCACGAAACACGAAAATACCTCTGGAGTGGGAGACTTGATGAAGAAGATTAAGTTGGGGGGATTTTAGCGCACTGGGAAAACAAACTCCATGCGCGTACCTTTTGTATAAGTGGTATCGTAATGCAGGTTACCACCGATTTTCTCTGCCAGGCGATATGCCACGCTGAGATCGAGCTCAACTTCATCAGACATCGCATCAGGATTATCAAACCACTTGAAGAGTACATCCTTGCGCTCCTCAGGAATGCCACCACCTGTATCCTCCACAATATAAGTCAACAACTTGCGAGTATCTTCATACCTGCAACCCACGGTAATCTCACCCTTCATTGTAAATCTACATGAAATACAAATGAGTTTGTTGAGCACCAGTTCCACAATATGACGATCAGCAGACACAAAGAGTTCATCACCTACACCCCTACGGAATAGAATCTTCACACCCTTATTTGTATTGGCAAGATTCGCATCGATACAAGTCATACACAATCGGTTAGGACTGAAACGCTCATCCTGCATCAGATGACCATTACTACCCTCGTCAGTATAAATCGATACTTCATCAAGAAGGGTGGCAATCAGTCGTGCATTATAAAGGATCTGACCAGAGATATTCTTCTTTTCCTCCTTTGAAAGATATAAGTCTTCCTTGGAGATAATTTCTGCCAATCCTGAAACAGAGTGTAGCGGTGTTCTGATCTCACGCGCTATCGCCTTGATAAACGTTGACTTCATACCATCAGCCTGACGCCACTCTACGATTTTCTTGCGTTGTTGCACTAAGCAGAACACAAGTACCAGACACGTCACGATAAGTATGATAACAATTGCCCACATAACCAACACACTCATTTTAAAATGAATGAAGACTGCAAAACTAAACATTCTTTTCTAAATTTGCAAACTTTTAGAAGATTTTTTGCGAAAAACCAGTAAATTATTTGGTGTGTATCAGAAAAAACTGTATTTTTGCAAAAAATGAATATTCAACTACTCGATCGCAAAGAAATGAAACGGGTATATCTACTATTAACCTTGACACTCTGCTGTGCAATCCGCATCGCAGCTGCTGTCGATTATACAACCGACAAGGTTTATCAGGCCTTGCGCGATTCCATGAATCATGCATTCAATGATGGCGACAGCGCCAGGTTCTTTCCCGCCGTTAAGAAGCTCGAAAGCTATCTGCAAAAACAAAATGACATTCATGGTTACTACACCCAGCGTTGTAACGAGATGGTATTCTTACTGAATCAGCAGAAGATCTTCGAGGCCTACATGAAAGGACGGGAACTGTCCATTGAATTGCGCGAGAAGAACCTCGAAAACGAGATGTACATGGCCTATAACATGCTTGGTCACATCAACCGTATCTGTGGTAACAAGATAGCTGCCAAGCGTAATTTCTACAGAGCCCTCGACCTGATGGAGCAGCAAGGCTACTATGAGAATATGCCCCCCATTTACATGAACATTGTCAACGTAGAGATGGGTGATAATCCCCAAGAAGCGATGGAACTGCTCTCCAAGGCCAAGGAGATTGCAGAGAAATACGCCCCCGAACGTGTATTCGACATCGAGACCCGTCGCACTGTCAGTTACTACAACGCTGGCGATATTCCCAAGTTCCTCGAAGGTTACAAGGCCTATAAAGAGGGAGTGAAGGAAGGTAAGAGTTCTGTTCACGGCCGAACGATGGAGGTTTATTACCTTGCCTCGCAAGGAGAGATCGATAAAGCTATCGAACTGGCCAAGGAGGAACTCGGTGATGACGGCGAAGAAATCATCACCTTGCTCTACGAGAAATCTGGCCGATGGAAGGAGGCTTACGAAAACCTTCGTAAATCATCTATCACCAATGACTCTGTAAACAATGTGGCCTTAGCCAACAGTATGATGGGTATTCGCGACCAGTTGGCTATGAACGACATGGAAAACAAGTCGTCGCGCAACCGCTTGATAGCCTTGACTATCGGTTTCGTGCTTCTCACACTGTTAGTAATGGCACAGGTCTATATTGTATTATCGCGCCGTAAGCACCTGAAGGAAATGCAAAAAGCCTATCGTCGTGCCGCTGAGTCGGAGAAGATGAAGGCCGCCTTCATCCAGAACATTACCCACGAGGTACGTACGCCCTTGAACATTATCAGTGGTTTCTCGCAGGTCATTGCCGACCCTGAACTCACCGATAGTGTCGAAGAACGCCAGTACATGTCGGAGATGATGCAGAAGAGCGCCCATCAGATCACCTCTCTGATTGACGAGATTATCGGTCTTTCACTCATTGAATCTACTGATAAGATGAGGAGAGACGATACCCCCTACATCAACCGCATGTTGCGCCAAACGATACAAGAGTACGAAGCCATTGCCAATAAGGGTGTCGCCATCAGACTGGAATCCTCGCTCGACGATGATTTCACGTTGAAGACCAACGAGAACATGCTAAAGCGCATCGTCTCGGCTTTGCTGGAGAATGCGGTCAAGTTTACAGAGATGGGCAGCATCTTTGTGAATGCCTCACAGGTTGGCAACCAACTCCAAATTGCTGTCGAGGATACGGGCTGTGGCATCCCAGAAAGTGAAGTAGAGCATATCTTCGACCGTTTCGTCAAGTTAGACTCCTTCAAGGAAGGCATCGGTCTTGGTTTGCCGCTGAGTCGTAAGCTTGCCCAGCAGTTAGACGGCAATGTGACGCTCGACACAACCTACACCGAGGGTGCCCGATTTGTTGTAACTATACCTATTATATAATATAAATGAAGAAAAAAGTCTTAACCATGGTGCTTACCAGTTTAGTAGCACTCGGATGTAACGCTGCCCAGAAGGTAGATGAATTCACCA
>Ga0265299_10001969_pt1 | contig 21980 bp, 24 predicted proteins | sample AusTroGonzalo_MG_4_FD_193485 | JGI IMG/M metagenome (GOLD analysis project Ga0265299, IMG submission 193485) | Bovine rumen microbial communities from tropical cattle in Woodstock, Queensland, Australia - Gonzalo_02 | ecosystem: Host-associated > Mammals > Digestive system > Stomach > Rumen ... | reverse complement strand
ATTCTCTACCTTGAGCAAATGAACCATTATAAGCACTATTTCCATAGCCTTGTGTAAATGATTCTGTACCTAAACATTGGTTGTTCACACCCTGTGAAAAAGATTGCGGATCAGTTGCAGTATTATTACCTATACTACAAGCTGTAGCACTTAATGGTACGTATTCTCCAGTAGTACTTCCACCACCCCATGAAGCACTATTTGTATTTACTGTATCATATACATTATCTAATTTAGTTTGATTTAATATTGTTTGTGTTAATGTTACAGTATTATCAGATAATAATTCCAATGTATATGAATACAATGCTTTTTCATTTGGTACTGGATTTGTTATATAATTTGATGTAAAATATAATGGAGCGTTAGATTCATTTCCACCAAATGTATAAGTACATTTTACACGTTTATCATAATTAGTAAAATATACAATAGGTAATTTATTATCATTTATAGCACTATAAATTTCGTTATATGTTTTATCAAAAGTAATGGAAGCACCATAAGTAGCACGTACTGGGTATATATCTTTCGCATTAGCACTAACATAATCAATAGCACCGCTTAAATAATTAGTCGTTGTATTAAATGTGCTATCTGTAACATAATCACTTAAATTCATTGATGTATCACCGATACATTCCCAAGCGGAAGTTTCAGTGTAAATCCATTCTTTATATAAATCAGGTTCAGTAGCACCATCTATTTTTGTCAAATAAATTTTCTTGTTAGAAGGATTTTGAACATCAGGTTCACCACTAACGAGTGTGGCTGTTACATAAGAACCAATTTTTCCAATTTCTTCATTTACATAATTAGTAGTAGCATAATCACCAGCTGACTGATAAGCAGTCATACCAGAAATAGTTTGATATGGTGTTAAATCTACACCTGTAATAAAACCGCTTGGGTTATTATTAGGATAATAGTTTGTTTGTATTGATGCTGTTATATCACCACTAACATTTTGAACTAATGTTTCGGTGGCATAACCATCCAAATCTTCATTTGTTAGGAAATCTCCAGAAACATCACTAAAAGATGTGGTATCTAATTTATTTGAAACATTGTTCCATTCAGCACTATTACTATGAACAAGTTCATTTACTTCTACATCACCCAATGGAATGTTCGCAAATGCGTTAGCAAGTTCTTCAGCGCCACTTGTTTCATTCTTTGTATAGTAGTTTGATAAATCTACACCTGTGATATAACCTTGACCACTAACCCATTCTTGTGTAGCATAGCCTTCAAGTGATTGGTGAGCTGTTAAGAATTTACCACTATCAGCTTCATATATTGCTTTATCCAATTTTTTATCAATTTCACCGGATAAGAAAGTTGGGTCAAATGGTGGAGGAATTTGTGCGACTGCTTGTTCATAAGCATAAGCACTAGCAGCATTTATATCATCAGTCCAATCAGTTTCACTTCCCCAAGTAGCACTATTAGCAATTACAACATTACTAACATTTTCCCATTTACCACTTGGAATTACTTGGTGAGCAGTTAAAAAAGAACCACTAACTGTACTAAAAGCAGTAGTGTCTAATTTATTGTTAACTTCATCAGTTAACATTTCACTCAAATTCTTTCTACTTTGTTTTACTTCGCCATCAGCATATAATAGTGTTTTACCATCATCAGCAACAGGTAAAGCACTAAATTCTTTTACTTGTAATTCCTTAGCCATATTAAACCCTTACTAGAATATCACCAAAACTTATAGCTTCACCATTATCACCAAGAATATTAACGATTTCAGTTGGTTCTGGATTATAACCGCTGGTTACGAAACCAATACAACTTACTTTGACATCTGATATATTTAATTTGTTATCTTTTTCAAGTTTAAAATTGTAAGTATTTGTAATATCATTTAAAACATCATAAGAATAACTATAAGATTCTTGTGGAATGTAACCGTCAATATATTTTATGTTGTTTATATTATTAAATGATACATTAGAATTATAGATAAAATCTGGGCAAGTACCAGTTGTTGAAACTGTATAATTTACACAAAGATTAAAAAATTTAACATTTGGATTAGCACTTAGTGTATTATTCTTAATTGAAAAATAACTGTTAGAAGAGTCCCTACCAAGAGTACCAGAAAAATATATCTGTTTATCTAATGAATTCTGATTTATTCCTAATGGCTCAAATCTGCCATCACCGGTCAAGGTATCATCGTGATTTACCTTGTCAATAGCAATTACTTTACCACCACTTATAATCATCGTAAACCTCTACAAGTATTTATACATTTCTGTTATTCAAAATCCTTCTCAATTTCTGCTTTTTTATCGTCTGCTTGTTTCAATTTAATTCCAGGCAAACTTAGTTTTTTAATTTCTTTTAATAATTTGTCAAAATTGGTTAAGATATATCCACTATCTCTGTGTATTTTACCATTAGCATACCAGGATAATCTCCACACAGGATTTTTACTGAAATCTAACTCACCAAAAATGTGATTTTCGTCTCTTCCTATGATATACCAATTATGATAATGTTCTTGACCTTTATTATCTGTGCCATCATAACGTATTCCTCTAACTTGAAACCAGATACAATTCTGTTTCAATTTTTCAATGATGGCTTCTTCTATCTGGTCAGGTTCCATAATATATTTATCATCAAATACTGAAAAAGGACCGACATTAGTCGGTCCTTTAAGGAGGTATGAGAAAATTATTTTAGTCTAAGCAATCTTTGATTTTTGCTACCTCTAAATGGTAAGGTCAAATCCTTTTCTTCCAATATAAAAGGTCCATCAATCAATACATCAACTTGTTCTAATATCTTGTTTGTTACATCTGGTACAAATTTTCGTTGTCCTTCTTGTAAGTCTTTATCCAAAACATAACCAGTATACATCCATAAATTTTTATCAGGACATTCCTGTTTAAATCGTTCTATAAATGGTAGAAGAGCTGTTTGATTTTCTTCTTCAAATGGCTCACCACCAAGTATAGTTAATCCACTAATAAAAGACTTTTTACAAGCTTCTATAATTTCATTTTCCTGTATTGGTGTAAATTCTTCACCAAAATCAAAGTCCCAAGTAGCTTCATTAAAACAGCCTTTACAATGGTTACGGCAACCACTTACATACAAAGAAACTCTTACTCCTTCACCATTTGAAGAATCCACATATTTTATATTACCGAAATTTCATAAAATCTCCAGACAAAAAATATAGGGTATATTCCAACCCTATATTTCTTGATTTAACTTATATTAGATGTGTTTAACTCTATCGTGAATATCGCCCATACGGCCCTGAGCCATAAAGTTAGCGTTACCCAAGTAACCGCAAACACGGCGGACTACATTCATCTTGTTCAAGTCTTCATTTCCGCACTGGTCACAGTGCCAAATGAATTTTCCATCTTCATTTCTAATCATTCTTATAGTTCCAGTAGAACCACAACAGTGACACCAATCTAGTTCTGCGTTAATTTCGCAGTACATTATGTTATCATAAATGTACTTGATTACTGACAAGATAGCTTCAACATTGTTTTCCATATTTGGAGTTTCAATGTAAGAAATAGCTCCACCTGGTGACAATTTCTGTAATTCAGCTTCTACATCAATCTTCTTGAAAGCGTCAATCTGTTCAAATACAGGAACGTGGTAACTGTTGGTTACATAGTTTCTATCTGTAATACCAGGAATAGTTCCAAATCTACGCTGTAAACACTTAGCGAACTTTTCAGTGGTATTTTCAATAGGTGTTCCATATACAGAATAATCTATCTTTTCTACCTGTTTCCAATCACGGCACTTGTCATTGAGAACCTGCATAATCTTCTTACCAAGTTCCATACCTTCTTCGTCAGTAATGGACTTGTTAATAAGAACCTTTACAGTTTCATACAAGCCAGCATATCCAAGAGAAATAGTTGAATAACCATTATAAAGAAGTTTATCAATAGTTTCTCCCTTCTTCAAACGAGCGAAAGCACCATTCTGCCAAAGGATTGGAGCTACATCTGACTTAACACCACGCAAGTGTTCGTGACGAAGTCTCAATGCTCTGTGACACAATTCAAGACGCTGTTCAAGAATATACCAGAACTTTTCCAAATCACCCTTAGCTGATAAAGCAACATCTGGCAAGTTAATGGTTACAACACCTTGGTTGAAACGGCCATAATACTTTGGTTTCTTGGTCTTAGGGTCACGATATGGAGTCAAGAATGAACGGCAACCCATACAAGGATAGCAATCGCCTTCTTCACCTTTCTTACTGACCTTGAGCTTCTTCATAACCTTTTCAGAAATATAGTCAGGAACCATTCTCTTTGTTGTACATTCAGCTGCTAGCTTGGTGAGATAATAATACTTGTCACCTTCCTTTGTATTATCATCTTCAAGTACATACAAAAGTTTTGGGAATGGGTTAGCATAATACTGACCATTTTCATTCTTTACGCCTTTAATTCTCTGTTGAAGAATTTCTTCAATAACCAAAGCCAAATTGTCTTTTTCTTCTTCGTTTTCAGCTTCATTCAAATACAAAGCGACAGAAACGAATGGAGTCTGACCATTAGTTGTTTGAAGAGTAAGGATTTGATATTGAAGGGTCTGAACACCTTTCTTAATATCATCTACCAACAATTCTTCAATTTGTTCAGCATTCATAGTAGGATATTTCTTCTTAAAATATTCTCTTGTTGGCTTAATAAATTTAGACAAGTGAGAAGCTGTAATGGTTTGACCACCATACTGTGATGAAGCAACTTGTGCTACAATTTGTGAAGCAATATTACAAGCTGTTGAGAAAGTATGTGGTGTATCAATCTGTGTACCAGAAATAATTGTACCATTCTGAAGCATATCATCCAAATTAATTAAGCAACAGTTATGGATAGGCATAGCAAAGTAGTCCATATCGTGAAAGTGTATGATACCTTCTTTATGAGCGTCATAAATGTCTGAAGGGATTAAATAACGCTGAGAAATATCTTTAGAAACTTCACCAGCCATATAATCTCTCATAGTGCTTACGATATTTGGATTTTTATTAGCATTTTCTTGCTGAATATCTTCGTTATCACCATTTAGAAGCGATAGAACTCTATCATCAATAGTATTCTTTCGTTCTTCAAGTGCTTTTTGATAACGGAATGTGATATATTCTGTTGCTACTTCATATTTACCAGCCTTCATAATTGAAGTCTCAACCATCTTTTGAATATCTTTATATCCAATTGCTACGGGTGAGACTTTGCAATCATCTTCAATGTTTTTAGCAATATCTTTAATTTCCTGAATAGTTAGTCTTTCATCAAGTCTAACTTTTTCATTAGCACGGGAAATTGCTTCAACAATGTTTTGTTTATTGAATGTAACTTCAGAACCATTACGCTTTCGTATTTTCATCATAACCTCTTTTTTGCATACTAATCATAAATTCACTTCATTGTATTATATTGTCATTAGGGTTTTATATTTATGAAATCACAGTGTTCAAATTTAGTTAAATTCATTTGAAAAAAGACTATGCTTCATTTTTTATATGACCTATCAAACTTTATAAAAAAGAGGGACCGAAAGAACCCGAAAGTCCTTTCAGTCCCTTTAAGGACTGGTTAATGATTAAACATCATCACCAAAGAATGCAGCTGCACGATTTACATAATCGTCTTCATAGCTTGGCTTCTTTGGAGGTTCAGTCTGTGTTGGTTCAGTCTTTGCAGGTTCAACTGGTTCCTGTGGCTGTCCCTGTGGCTTAACTTCAGCATCTGGAGCTGTACGAGTACGAATTGCGTCACGGTTCTGACGAACAACATCACGGTTCAATACTGGGCGACGGATTGGTTCACCATCACGGGTAGCAACTCTACGAACTGGACGGTCATTACCTTCATCGTCAGCAGCAGTTGGAGCTGGACGCTGAGCAGCACGAACATCAGAAAGCTTACGAACATCAAAGCCGGCATCTTGTGCTACCTTCTTTGCCATATCCAAGCGTGAAAGCTTACGAACTTCATATCCAGCATCTTCCATAGCCTTTCTAGCAGCGTCAAGGTCAATTTCCTGACGAACTGGTTTACGCTGTGGAACATAATCTTCATCGTCTTCATCACGATATACCGGACGAGAAGCTGGCTTTCTCTTTGGAATGTAATCATCATCGTCATCTGCACTGGTTCTTAGTGTTCTAAAGCGTGGCTTTGGTTCATCATCTTCTTCACGATAAACTGGACGAGTTGGACGAGCTACAGGCTTACGAACTGGTTCTTCAACATCATCATCTTCATAATTTGTTGTACGAGCCATTTGCTTAGCTGGCTTACGAACTGGTTCATCATCGTAATCTTCAACTTCGTCACGGAATCTACGAGAAGGAGCTGGACGAGAAGAACGATAATCTTCTCTTTCTTGCTGACGCTGACGGAAACGGTTCAAATCTCTTTCATCATCTTCTCTTGGTGGAAGAACTGTATAACCATTTCTTTCAGCGGTTCTACGTGCAATTCTTATTTCATCTCTATCAATCATATTATTTCACCTCACATTAATGTGTAAATTAAATTTAGTAATTTATGTATAATAAAAAACTTGTCTGTATTTTTTGTGTTGATGCTTAAACTTAATGCAATATAAGCCACTACTTTTGCAAGTGTGGCTTTTTATTTATAAAAAAATGACTTAGGAAATTAAATCTGTGTCTGTAATATCTACTAATTCAGCTTTATCACCGAACCATTCTGCAACAGCTTGTTTCGCAAGTTTAGAGTCAGTAATATAGAGTGTATTACCTTTTAAGGTAACATCTAATATACTATCCCATCCACCTTCTTTACAGAATAGATATTCCTGTTCAATGGCTTCGTCTTCACTATCAAAGGTTACAACCCAAATCTTAGGTGCTTCTACAGCATTTTCAGTTATGTTGGTTGCGAAACTTCTATCTTTTAGACAGCCGTTGTAATTCATACGAACATAATTTACAACAGACTCAGCTGCCATAAACCAAGATGGTTCTCCATTATCATATTCTTGTTTCAAGAAGGTCTTAATGTAGTTACCAAGGTCTTTTACTTTGTTTATATCTACTCTTTTATCAATGTATTTAAAAGCATTTAGTTTCCACTCATCAAAGGTTTCACCATCAGTCAAATTGTCATCTTTAGTGGCTTCGGTTATATCAGGTTCTTCATAGTTTTCGTTATCATCTACCAATTCAGGAAGAGTTTTACCATATTCTTTTTCAAAATCTTCATAACCATTTTCAGGTGTAAGACCATCATCTTCGTTTTTAAGAGTAAATGTTTCATCAAATTTGCTTGCTATATCAGCAGCAGTGGCATTGACTTCAGCATTGTTATTATATGCTTCTTCAAGTTCTTCGTAGAAATAAAGGTCTGCGTTTTTATAACGGTCGCCCAATTTAACCAAAGCGTCTCTTACTTCTTCAGCATATTGTTCAAATGAAAAACCGCTTTCAACAAGATATTCTCTAAATGTACTCATTGTATTCTCCAATTAAAGGGTCTTAAACCAATCCTTGAAAGCATCACGAATTTCTTTTGAACCCTTGCGGTCAATTCTCTTATTGAACACTTCGGTAGCAGCAAGAATTTCTTGGGCCTTTTGTGGTGAAGTTACTTGAATATCTCCAACCATTTCATCAGCATTACTGGTTTTTCCACCTTCAGTACTTTGTTCAACATACAAACCAAGAGACTCATTCAAGACCCAGTTTGTAGTTTGCTGAACAGACTCATAGATAGCATCTGTATAAGCAGCTTGAGCAGAAGGCATATAAACAGCGTCAATAGTAATCATATGATAGTCATCTGCAACGATGTTACCTTCCAAAAGGTTACCAGTACCACGGGAAGAAACACCCATCTTACAACCACCTTCAAGCAATGCCTGAAGTTCCTTACCATTACGAGTATCAAGAACTAAAGCCTTACCCATAGCAAGTTTGCCGTCCATATCAAGTTGTGTAATACGGATAGCAGATTCTTTACTCTTGATTTCAGCATAATCTGGGTGGTCAAGTTCGCCCAATGCTTCTCTATTTTCAATTAATTTGTTGAAAAGTTTAACTTCTCTTTCAATTAACTTCAATGGATAAATTCTTCCATTACGGTTTCTATCTTCGGCTTGTAAGAATGGACCTGAGATATACATGTGCTGTTTCTTGACATTACCACAAGCCTCTTCAATGAGTTCGTGGGCTACTTCAGCACTACATTTTTCATTAAATAACTTTTTGTATTCCATTTTATTAAACTCCATAGATTTCTATATGTTATTTATAACTTTTCAGCTATTTTGTAAACAAAAATTTACATCAGACCCATTGACAAAATGTTACAATTTTGCTATAAATATATTGTATAGTTGTTTTAAGTGAAAAGTGGAGGACTGACATGGATGCTAGAAATAAAGACGAAATGAAGTCCTATATGGACTCACAAATTGACGAAATAAACAAACATAAGTGGATTGAGAGTGAAAAGGCTTGCCACGATCTGGGCGAAACTGCGGTTATTGATTGGATTGTACATCACGCTGCAGACTTCCGCAGAGAGTGGGAAGAAAAACACAAGACTGAGTTATCGGGGAATGATTAAATCATTCCTTTTATTTTTTCTTTGGTTGATAAGTTAATCCTAGTTCTTCTTCGCTGACTACTTTAAAGTTATATCCATATCGTCTGCACCAAGCACGGGCCTGTTGCCATTTATCGTGATTTTTCTTCAAAACATTACAAACTTCTTGCCAGGCTGCTATTCTCTTTTCCGTCAATTTCTTCTTTTTATTTAATTCTGGAAAAATGATTTGACCATTTTCATTAAGTTTTGGAATTTGTGATTTTGGCTTGACTTCAATAAGCCATTTTTTAATTTCACCGTTTCTATCTTTACAGACAAACACAAAATCAGTTACATATCTATGTTGTTTGCCATCAACTGAAGAAATGTAAGGAATTTCAATAATTTCACTTCCCCATTCCAGTATATTTTCGTTTAAATCACACCAATTACAGAATATTTTTTCCCAACTGGACCTAAAAGTAATTGGCTGTGCAGGTCCTCGTTTTCCATTGTAGTTTAAGCACTTTTCTGGATATTTAGGAACGAAATGTGCTTTAAGATAATTGTTATTAAACATACTCATAATTAAATTTCCTCAAATCCAGCTTCAATTTTGAAGATTATATCATCAATTTCCTGAATGGCTTTCTTTTCCCATTTATCACTTGTGAATTTGTAAAGTTCTTCATATTGTTCCTTGTCTACTGAACCATCAAGACATATTTCAAGAATATTTTTTGGAACTTCGCACAAATGATAATAAGCAATTAACAAAACAAAAACTTTTACATAATCCAGTTCAAATACATCTTCTTTAATTGAACGCTTCAATAAATTTTCATTTTGAAAAATGTAAAATAAATTGTAATATAGTTCTTCTAATTCATTCATAAATCACCTTTTAAATAAACAAAAAGAGTGAGGGTATTTCACCTCACTCTTATTTATTTTGTATTGAATTGTATTAGACTTCTTCGGTTGTAACACCAGTGTTACGGTCAATAGTAATCTTAACATCAATAAATTCAATAGCTTCGGCAGGAACTACACGAATATTGACATTCATAATGTGTGGGTCTTCACCATCTTGTGTTACAGAAAGACTATATTCAATCAAACCTTCAGCAGCTTGTACACGGGACAAGAATGCATCAATTGAGTTCTTAGCAGCACTACGAGTATTTGGAGTATTCTGTTGGAACAAGTAAGGAACCATCATATTTTCAAGTTGCTTTTCAATGTAGTTCAAACATCTACGAACATTAATTCTGTTCAAAGCAGATTCCTTCTTGAGGGCAGTCTTTTGACCCCAAAGAACTTCACCAAATCCACCGCATTGACGAGAAGTGTTTACATTGTTATCATAAAGTTGTCCGATTTCATCGTCAGTTAAACGAGATAACTGACCAGTTGTGTATGTAATACCACCACGAGCAACACCGGCAGGTGCCATCCAAGGATATGAGAACATATCACAGTAAGCCATAGCACAAGCACCAGCTACAGACTTAGGCAAATAAATCCAAGAACCAAGAGTAGCATTATAGTACTTGTCATAACCACCATAAGGTGCTACATAAGTACCGTTTGGGAAAGCAAACATCTTGGCTTCACCAAGTTGTTTCTTCACGGTCTTAGCTTCCTTAGAGGTTACCTGTACAACAGCAAGGTCAATCTTTCTAGCACTTGCAATTTCTGCAATCTTGCGTTGAAGAGCAGCATAACGCTGGCGACCATTGAAGGTATCTACAGCTTCTACGTTGAACAAGATATCAAAATCAGCCTTTTGTCTATCACGATAAAGTTTCAATGCAGCAATCTTTTCTGTTACATTGTTCTTCTTGGAGTTTGTACCACCAGTTAACTGATAGATAGCATAAGTCTGACAAGGTTGAGCATAAGTACCTGCACCAGTCTTAGCTTCATTTACGGAATTACGAGATACATAAATGTATTCAGAATGACCGTTAATGACATTTGGTGCAAACAAACTATTACCTTCGGCATCCTTAGCTGTTGGGTCATTTGATACATAGAAGGTTTCAGTTGGGTCCTTTAACAAGGCATCCATACCTGTACCCCAAGCAGCTTCAGCAGTCTGTGTCTTATTCTTTACATAGACATTAACACGATATACCTTCTTCCAGGTCAAATCGTCTGCATCTGCATCTACCTGTTCTTCATCATCAAAACGATACTTCCAGTTGAAAGCATTCTGGTGGTTCAATGCAGCAATTTCAGCAGCATCAGTTGTAATGATAGAAACACCGACATCATTACCATATTCACCAGGACCAACGGAAGCAATAATCAATTGGTTATTCTTGTTAGAAACATACTGTTCTACGTCACCGTTACCTGGTTCATCGTCAGACTCAATAGACATAGTGTAACCATCACGGTAGGTTTCATTGGTAGAGTTCAAGATTTCAGATGAAGCAAGAGCAACCATCTTTCTCATTGGTTCACCACCATCTTTAGATACACCTTCTTGCCAAGGAATTACAACTGGGTTTGGTTCATCTTGTACATAGGTAGACAATGTTGTTGCCTTGTTTGAACCCTTTTCAGCAATAGTCCAGAACAAGAATTCATTGTAATCCTTACTTCCCTGAGCAGAATTAAATTCTTCCCATTCTTGAGTGTAAATAATCTTTACTACTGGTTTGTTTACAAGTTGGTCATCTGCATCAAATTCTTTACCAGTCCATACATCGTAATAGAAAAGCAAAGAATATTTGTCAGTAGCAACATCAGCTACATCTGCACCATATTCATCAGCGATAGAAACAACAAAGTCCTTACCACTCTTACCACCGAATAATGTATTAGAATATTGACCATCATAAGTTCCTTCAATTACTTTGTTAATCTTAAGAACTTTAATATCGTCTTCCAAAGCACCATCATTCATACCACCAATTAAGGCTTCCTGTTTGGTGTTCATTCCATATTCACGGAATGTAATACCAGCAGCCTGACCAACTGATAATTCAAATTCGTCCTTCTTTACATAGTGAGTCTTCAAAGCACAGTCGTCCCAGTCACGGAATTGTACCTTAACTGCAGTTGCAGAAGTACACATATCTGGATTTACTGTATCGTCACCAGTATAGAAGTTAGCAGGCTGGAATACATCACCATAAGCAATTTCATCACCACTTAACTTGGTATCAATGAAGTCCTTTGTGAAGTAAGCAGTCAAAGAATAAGGAGTTTCATTCAATGTAGCAGTAGCTGGAATTGAGAAAATTGTCTTGTAACCAAATGCAGTAACAGTAGAACTTGTAGCACTATTGTAATATACATTTGTAATTGGAGTTGGATTTCTTGCGAAAGCGTCTGTAGAAATAGCACTTGTGATACAATCAGATTTAATAATCAAATCATCAAAGTACTTAGCAACTTCACCCTTATTAGAAACCTTAGTTGCGAAATTGAAGTATACACCTTCACCCTTTTCCAAAGCGGTTACAGAACTCAATGTAGTTTCATCACCTGCACCCTTAAATACAGCAATAGAAGCTGGAGCATCTGTAATTAAATCTTCAATAGTTGCGAATTGTGCTCTTTGTTTTAAAGCAAATCCTGAAAGAACTGGTGGGTTAATCCATTCACCTTCGTTTGTCAATGAAGAAACAGTTGTTACATTATCCAACTTTTCCAACAATTTAAGTTGGGAATCATCTTCATTGTTAATGTATTTGAATTCTGATGTATCTTTAGAAGTAAACTTGTCATTTACATCTGCATCAGTATAAGGGAATTGAATTTGAGCATAACCTTCATCACCCATAGTTGCACGTACACAAAGCAACTGGTTAGAAATACCAAGATAGTTTTCGGCAGCAAAGTGACCGTAATCATCAAGGTTTTCTGGTTCACCATAAATCTGGGTGAAATAATCATAAGAAGAAGTCAAAATTCTCTGGTTTACAGGACCTTTATTGGACTTCATTACGATAGCACCAATGCCTAAACCTGGAAGAGAATTAGAACGAACTGTATTATCAATTTCTGTAAAGCGTATGCCTGGAACTGAATACTTAGCCATACTTTTTAATCCTCATAAAATAAACTTAATAATAATTTCACTCACTCACTATGTTAATAAATATCTAATGTATTTATAACCGAATATGCAAAAAACTGCCCATTTCTGAGCAGTTTTTATTTTTATAGGTAACTTATTATTAATCTACAGCTTCATAAACCATTTTGAAGTCAGTAATAATTACATCACATTTACCTATGGTAAATTCTGTTATAGTATTATTAAGTAATGTAGTTGAAGGATAAGCAACAAACAAATATTTACTGTTTTCATTAGTCAAATCAATATCATAAGAAGCACTACCTACATAATTATAAGTAGTATTTGTTGCATTTAAATCATCAGCATAATATTTGTTTATATCAAACAAACCTTCATTCCAACAAGCTTGATTGAAAGTTGTTCCAGATCCAAAAGCACAACGCGCAGAATATACAGCGGTTCCTGCTCTAACTTTATCTCCTCTTGAATAAGATTTAGTTGAATCAAATGAAGGTATAGAATAATCATATTCCATAACACCATTTGCTGTGTTTGTCATATAACTGTAAAATTCATCATCGTTAGTTATACCAGGTATAGTATTATAGTGACTTGAAATTACAGAATAATAATCAAAGTAAGTCTGTACATAAGTTTCTTTTGCTACACAATAATGGTATGAAGTTTCTTGTGTTGTTTCATCATATGATTTTATTCTAATAATATCGCCTACACCAACAGTTTCGTCTGTACCATAAGGACCTGTATTGTCACAGTAGTAATAATGTTTTTTAAATTTGTATAAATTATTAGTATCATTTTTAATGGCGTAAATAGAATTATCTTTTAAATCATTACTATCAATTAATTTCCATTCTCTAATGCCACAGTTATAAGTTCCATAACTTGTACCACGCCCCCAAAGTTTATACACCAATCGGTTACTGTTTTCTGTTGTAAATTGTCCGAAGTATTGTGGAGTTTCGTCAGTGTTAAATATACAGTCATTGTTGTTTGTTCTTAAATATGGTAAGAAATTGGCACTATAATTAGACCAATTATTCTGTGCAGATAAGAAACAATCTTTTGTAAAGTGTGCTGAATAGTTTTCATAATTTGCTGGGTCTGCAGTTAAATTCTTTAGAGCATAAGCTGTTACATCAGTAAATGCAGAGAACATATTTGATGTAATAATTGTTCCTGAAGAATAATTGGCTGTAGCAACAGCAAATTGATATTTGTCATTAGTATCTTCAACAACATATCTTTTATCTTTGGTTATATCTACAGGTAGTTTATTATTTGAATTATATCTACCCAAATTTGCTCTTGTTATAGAACCAGAACCTATATAAGTATAACCATAATTAGGAATATTTAATTTTAGAATGCTTTGTTCAGAACTATTGTCACCAGGATTAACATAAGTTACATACAAATTTTTATATGTTTCAGAATCGCCCCAAACATCTTTTCCTGAAGGAACATTGTGCTTAATTTCATATCTTTGATTTGTACATTCACAATCATTTATAGGTACACCATTTTCATATTTCAAAGAAGATTTTATATTCTGTCCTAAAATGAAACCATTGTTCAAATTACCTGTCCAAGTTTCATTATCACTTGCTGAGTAATTAAATACAAATGGTTTATCTGAAGCAATATAAGTATCTTTAGCAGTATCCATAGTTGCTGGGTCATTGATGATATAAGTCCAATAATATTTTAGTCTTAATTTATTTCCTTTGGCTTTAATTCCATCATCACCAGTAACATTTAATCTGAAATAGGATATATGTGTTGTTGGATTGTAACCTTCTACAGGTGAATATTCTGTAAATCCAAACATAGTATTATCAGTTGATGTAAAGTTTCGTTTAAAATAAACAAGTTTTTTATCACCTATATTCATATCAGAATACAAATAACCACCACAACTTGAGTAATTGTCATTTACGAAATCCATATATGCTCTTAAACAAGTATCAGTTGGGTCTACTGCTTCAACATCACTTTTAAAAGGACCCCATTTGCTATTCCAACGAGAATTTAACCATTGAGCATTCTTTGGTTTGTAAACAAGTACATTACCTTTTGTTCTATCACATATAGAATAAAGATTTTGTTTTTTACATATAAGTTCTTTTTGCTTGATATGAGAAACCATAATTGGCATATACATTGTAGGTTTATCACCTGGTTCAACTGTGGTTAAATCATAAGTATTATCTCTACTTTTATAAGAACAAACTGCAATTAATCTGTGATAGTCAGGCTCTTGGTCAATACCAGGTTTGAAATCATCAATACAACGATAATCTTTATTAAGTACAAAATAAAAAGGTACTGAAGCATCTTTAATGGCAACATAAGGAACTGGATAGCAATAACTTGGCATTCCTTGTGACCAAGCCGTTACACCTTGAGAAGAATCAGCAGCCCAATAATTATGTCCAGTAGCTGTTGGATATTCACCTCTAACATCTTTATTTGGTGGATAATGGAAACTGTTCTTTTCAACAGTTAGAACTTGCTTAATTGGAGCACCAGGTGTACTGTCGCTTATAACTTTACCATCTTTACTTTTAAAATAATAACTCATCTTTTACCAAATATACAAAACACCTGTAGGACACATATCAATATCACCAGATATAAAATTGCTTCCACCAGATGCTGTTGTTGAATCACAATATGTAGTATTTCTATCTGTTGGGTCAATGCCAGTTGAAGTCATATTATTATATGTTGTTGTACCTGTTGAACTTACTTCATAATCAGGAACAATATCTGCAAAACCATCTGGTCTATAATATACTGTATATTCTTTTGCAGAATATGACTCAAATGGATATTCATCTGGGTCAAACAAAGAATAATTAGTTACATCAAATGGTACATAATTTACTTTATCATCATTTGGTCTTGTTTCTGGATTACCAAAGTGCGTATCCCAAAAATGTGAATGGTTGCCACTCACGAATACCAAGCCAGCAGTAGCAGGAAAAGAAGTCAAACCTTCAGGATTAATTGTTGCTTTATATTCTTTTATATTAACACCCGGTTCAATTTCTTCTACTTGGGTAGATTTATAAGTTAATTCACCATCAGAAATAGTTAATTTGTTTGTATCTGATTCATCAAAAGTAGTAAAAATTAAATTACCCCATAAATTGTTGTAACCAACACCAGATACAAAATTAAAAACTTGTTTACAATCTGCTTTTGAAATTGTATGAGTTTCTTTATCTATCTTAATTCCAAGACCTTCAATATATTTGTTATCTAATTCACCAGAAACAGCTTCTATTGTATTTGCAAGATAAACATCACGCCATTTTAATGCTGATAAAGTATCTTCGCTCATCACTTTACCATCAGTAACAGTACTGCGGTTCCATTCAGCTGGAACTAAATTTATAGCAGTATTACTTTCATCAAAATAATGTGCGCTTTCGTATAAGTGATTTACTACTTCCATATTAGCCTATTAAATAAATTACATTCTCTTCCATTATTGAAGGTATATTTGTTGAGGTTTCAAAACGGGCTTGCACAAGACCATATTTGTAATCATAAGTTACTTTTTCTGTGTTATAATTGGCATAGATTTTTCTAGCAGCAATTCCTTCCAAATTAGCAGACAAACCATTATCATTTACTGAAATTGTTTTTTGGTCTACTTTTAAACCAACAGTTATTACATTGGTATTTGGGTCAGGATCTGAAGCACTTATACCATCACCAAAAGAATAAGTAGTTTCTCTATAACTCTCTGCATCATAGGAAATAACATATTGGTTTGGACTTGTTTCAGATGGTGTAATTGCGATACCTGGACCTGCATTGTAAGCCACCTGACTTGCACTTAATTTATCAATACATTCTGCAAGGTAAACATCACGAGCACTTAATGGTCTAATAGTATTTGTATTTTGCCAGTAACCATCTGCAACAGTATCACGAGTCCAAGGTGTAACCATTAAACGAGCAGTAGTGCCGTTTCCAAATACGTGCATACTTTCATCTAAGTGTGAACTAACAGCCATATTCTCTCCTTATAAACCTAATAATTCTTGTCTGGTTTGACCAGCAGATTTAAATTTAATTGCTTTTCCACCTGCCATCACAAATGCTTCTATATTCTTTCCAAAATCATCAATGAGTAAGCTAGTATCATTTGCAAATTTTGCTTTGTCAGAACCTTTTTTAACAATGTAAATGTTCTTATTTGGTATTCTACAGTTATTTCTCAACCATTCTAACTTTCCTTGAACTCCATCTTCATAAGTGACTTGTGACAAAATACACAATTCTATTCCCTGTTGGTCGCAGAACTTTTCTAACCAATAATAGAAGCGTTCACCCTCTGGTGTCCAAGGCAATTCTGCCCAAAACTCAGCTCCGGCTGCGTGAACAACAGGCCAATCCACAACATAGCCTTCAATCGCATTTAATGCTTCGCAGCCTTTACGGAAGTCTACTAATACACCATCCATATCGCAATATATTGTATCAATCTTCGTTTTCATACAATATATTTATAATTGTAACTTTAATTTTACATTTTAATCATTGACAAACTTAGTGTAGTTTTCTATATTATTAATGTAAAAACGAGGTAACTATGGCATTAATCTATAACGAAGAAATGAAACAATACAACCACGATAACCGACAGGTTATCAAGATTAAAATCAATTCCAAATACAAATGGGATTTTTATGGTTATAACAGAAACGATTTTTCTGCTTGGATTAATCCAGAATTTATCAAACGAAACCACCCTGAACTTAAATGCTATCGTGTGACAGCTATGATTAGTTCAAAAGATGACCATGCTTGGGTTGCTTATTCTGCTGATTGTAATTCCGAAGAAGAAGCCATCAAAACTTACAAATATGCTCGTAGACTGTTAGCAAATCTTCCGCACATGGGTTTGAAACGAGAAGATTGGGAAGCTCACTTCAAGGCTGGAAACTTTAATGTTCATTACTGGTAAAGGAGAATTACTATGAAACACGATATTTCTGATACTCAGGCAGCAATTATTATCCTCATCATCGGATTTTTAATCTGTGGTGGATTGTTGGCTTTGATTAAAATTGAAACCAAATACACGCTTGCAAATTCTTGGAAAATTCGTGATGAAGTTTACGAAGTTCACAAACAGAACCAAGAATTGAACCGTAAACTTGACTCTCTTTTGAAAATCCAGGTAAAAGGGTGTAACCAATGAATTACGAAGACTTTAAACACAAACTAACAGAAATGGGCTTCAAAATTCACCCAACATTTACTGAAACTGAATGCCTTACTTACCAAGATGTTATCTGTGGGTGGTTGGATAATTCTTACCCGATTTACAATAACCACGGAACAAAAATTGGTCACGAACTTTATTTTAGAAATGCTAGTGCTTTGAAGCTGGCTAGACCGGCTACACTGAGACAACTGAGTAACCAAACCATTACCCCAATTAATTATTCTAATTGGACTAAGTTCAGAACTGAAGATTTTCTTGCTGACATTCAAAAGAAAGTCAAGGTATATTTGGTTACTGTTCGCAAATGTCAAATGGAAATGGACTTCAAATGCTCCGACTAATTTTGTACAAAATAAAAAAGCGTTTGTTGCTACGGTATCTGTGCAATTTTAAGCTTCCGTATATGAAGATACATATTGATTATGTAAATTCAATGTACAGAATCCATTTGAGAGAACTGAGTAATTTTGTTATGCCGCTTAAAAGCGAAATATCACTCGGCAACATTGACAAAATAAAAGACCCGAAATACAAAAAATTTTTAAATCAATTCCAAGAAAAGGTAGATAAAATAAAAGATGAAGTAGAAGATTTGGACCGAAGATACAAACACGAAATTCGTTTGTATTCATATTTTTACAACCACGGATATTTGTCTGCAAATGAGAAACAGACTGCGGAAACTTATCTGGCTGTTTACCAAGACCATCGGTTCAAATATGAAACAGATTTTAAATATTTTGATTACAAAATTGCTCATAAGAAGCACAAAATTAAACAACGCTTAGAAGAAATGGAAGAGGACTTCAATGAAAGTTTGGAATAACTATCCTGAAGATTATGTTGAAGCTGAATTACAACAAATTAAGGAAAGAGCAGCTCTTTTAACTTTGTGTAATGTCACAATACCTGTGGTGATAGTTACTCTGAACCAAATTAATATCAGCGCAGACGAACAAAGATGCTTTGAAACACAATGTAAAAAGCTGGGTTGGAAATTTGAAATTACGAACGATTTACCAACAATAAGCATACCTGTGGAAGTTATTAAACAATATAAAAGTGAACTTAAAAAACTTCAAATAGAAGAGGATTTTACTAATGATTGATATGGAAGAATTACTTGGAACACTCGCAATTAATATCAAAGAAAAAGGTATTGTAAATTGTGAAGTTGAAAAATATATGAAACACTTAAATCTCGGTATCAGTGATTATATTTATCATTTGTATATTGAGTTCTTTGTTGGAAACAAAGGTAAAATCAAAGTGAATTTTATTACTTGGGATGAAATAGAAGTCAAACTTTCAGATGTATCTGTGAATGAGAATGATTTACTTGTTGCAGAATCCACATCGTACAGATACTTTGACCTCAATGAAACTGAATTTTTGAGTAAGGTAAGTTCTAGTCTTGACAACATTTATTATATACAAAGGCATTATTCTGAACTTATAAAAATCAATTATCAAAACAGACGCAAACAAGAAATAGAAAAGGATTTTACAAATGAAACTGTATGAAGTAGTATCTACACTTAGTGATTTGGGCTTTGATATAAACGATGGCAAAGTAAAATACCACAAAGAAGGTTTTGGCAGTATTTATCATAAAGGCGTGTTTCGTGTTTGGTCAAAAGAAGGTCTGTATTGTTATCCACACGAAAATTTGGATAAAGAATATTTAATATCAGAATGTAATAAGTTCATTGAGAATGTCAAAAAGAAGGAAATAAAAAGGCGATTGAAGAAATTAAAAGCAGATTTTGCTTAGAAAAAAGCCCACCTGAATGGTGGGCTTTTTGGAGTTTTTGAAAGCAAAAATTACTTATTAGGACAATTTCTGTGTATCTTTTCGTCAATGAAAATTCCAATATTTTGAAGAGTATTGATTACAACTTCATTGGACTTTTCAGCAACGGCCGTTCTAATTTCTCTACAATACTGAACATAATCGTCTTGGCTCTTAAAATCGGTTGGCTGAACAGCCTGTTTAGTGGCATATTCAACAATAGCAAGACCAATGTCTTCACCCAATTTCTTCAAACCAAGCTTCAAAGATGTATTTCCAACATAAGGAGCAATAATGCCGGCAGCACCAGTTTGCTTTTGAGGAGCTGGTGCTTCTTTTACTGGAGCATCAGCGTCAAGTGGTTCGTCAATATTGCCTTCTTCGTTTAGTCTGTTATGATAATAGCTTTTGAAATCCATAATTATCTCCTAAATTTATTTTATTTATATTAGAATATGTCTTCGTCTTCATCAGCAATTTGACGGCACAAATCTTCTAGGTCTTCGTTTTTACCAAATTTGCTTCCATGAGTTTGTACAACATATCTCCAAATTTTACGATATTTGCCTTCAGCGTCGGTATTCTTATAAGCATCAGTTTCACGGAGTCTTCTAAGCACTTTATCTTCTTTAATGTCTTTCAATAAATCTTCTTGCTTAGCTTCCATAATGAAGTTACGGAAATCTGATTTAATTTCAGATTCTTCAAAAATTCGGTCCATAGTGTGATTGAATGTGTCCTCGTCATAATCAAGACAAAGATCCAATACATCGCCGTATTTGGCTTCACATTCATCTTCAGTCAAAGTTAATTTATCTGCTACATAGGTTAACAAATCGGTTCTTGTTTCTTCTAATAAGTATTCATCGCACAAAGATAAATATTCATCAATAGCTTCTTCTAATTTATTTCTGGTTACTTCTACCATAATATTATCTGTTAATGCAGAATAAGATTCTTTATAAATTGACTTTTTTGCGTTTTTGTACTGTTTAATAAGGTCTTTTACCTGTTTTCCTACTGTAGCAGTATTCTTTATAGGCTTAGACTTAAATCCTGTATCTTTCATTAGTTTAACGAATTTTGCGTGCTGTTTGGCTTCACCACCAAGTTTAACAGACAAATCTCCGTTTTCTAAAACTTTTACTGAACCAATCTTAGCTTTACCAATAATGGAGCGGTCAATAATATCAAATGTAGTATCATCAAACTTTTCAACTCCAAAACCAGCATTGATAAAGATTGGAAGTATCTTTTCTATGAATTTATTTTTTGCTTCCATATTTACTCCTAAAATTTCATTTCATAAGTATTTATAATTTTTATGAATTATTTGTCACTTTAAAGCCAGCTACATAAGGTGCTGCAGATATATAATCATTACCTACCACAATATCCTTAGTTCCGACAAAATGACCCAAATCATCTGCCCAGTCACCATAACCAAATAAGTTATTATATTTTTTTACAATTAAACCACCATAAACGGCTGGCTCAATTATTTTGTCTTTATCCATCTTACCAGGCTTTATAACATAACTAGGGTTATACGAAAATTCCCAAATAGTGTTCTGTAGGGCCATAATCTGGTCAGGCTTTAGCGATTTTTCGTCAGGTGGATTATATATAGCGGTTGTATTCAAAACCCCACCAGAAAACACGCTCTCTGTGCCAGTAACTGACCAGTAAGTCGTTTTGGTATCACCACTATTATATTTACAGACTGACCCAAGAGTGCCAAGACCTGATAAAGTCTGGTCTATGGTATTCCATTGGTTTTGAGCACTGTCAGATATTGACGAAACTGATTTAATCTGTTTTGCACCACCAGGATAGTTGGTTATATCTCCCAATTCTATATAATCATAATCCACATAGAAGTTTCCATTGTCAGCCTTATATTTTGGATAATCGTCTTTCAAAGCAGAAACTCTTCCGATTCTGGTTCCAAACTGATAAGCCAAATCATATCGGTCTGTAAATGGATTATCCTTTCCATAGTTACCCATCAAGGTCTGATTGTAAGTTTCTTCATCATTTGGAACACCACAGTGGGTAATAATCTGGTCAATGATGTAAGCATCTTTAATTGGCTTATAGAAAAATGCTTCAACAGTGAAATTAAATGAAACAGTAATTTCTCTTTTATCTTCTTCACCAAACTCGGTTGGCATTTCAATATTACAACCATCGTTCTTCATTTTAATAGAACGGCGTAAATTGATAAACCAGAATTCCTTTAAATCAAAGAAAGCATCTGGGGCAAATCTAGTAATAATTTGTTCCAAAATGTTATTTGCGTCTGAATAA
>Ga0265299_10001967_pt1 | contig 21997 bp, 47 predicted proteins | sample AusTroGonzalo_MG_4_FD_193485 | JGI IMG/M metagenome (GOLD analysis project Ga0265299, IMG submission 193485) | Bovine rumen microbial communities from tropical cattle in Woodstock, Queensland, Australia - Gonzalo_02 | ecosystem: Host-associated > Mammals > Digestive system > Stomach > Rumen ... | reverse complement strand
TCTTTCCGTTCTGGTTTACCGTTATAGATTTCGTACTCAGAGACAAGATTCTGAAGACACAATCCAGTCGAAACATATCGTACAGACGGCCAGGTAACGACTTCATGAATCATACCATAATACTTGGACGGACCACACACACCTTCTGGACGACCGTTCTTGAATTCGGTAAGGATGATGTTGTAACCACGTTCCAGGAAGTTCTTACACTGGAGTTCGGTATAGTCGGGTTTTTGTTTCTTCATGATTAGTTCTCCTTAATATACTCCGAGAAGTGTACCATTCGGCATGATCTCGTTAAACTTTTTTGTTGCCTTGACCTTTGCCAACAGATGTGATTCCGCCCAGATACTTAACTCAAAATCACCAAATTCTGTTGGATTCTTGTATTTAATTCCGATCTTAAAGTATCTTCCCATAGTTAATCATCAATCCCTTCAGAGAGTTGGAGAACGAATTGTTTGAACTGTTCAAATCCGTCAATATCACGACAGTCATGCCACGGATCAACAGACACACAGAACATGTTCTTGCAGTTGATCAGACTTAACAGATCCAGACGGAATTTCTTTCCGTCTTTGTCTTCGTCCCAGGTATTACAGAAACATTTCATCATGAACTCAGACTGTTTGTCGTCAGTGAACGTGATGATGATAGAGTTGTGGTTTTCGTCTGCAGTAAACTTCATTTAATAACCTCCGTGTTATGATTATAATATAGTAATTTAATTGATTATTGTCAATGAAGAATATCCAGAAGTATTACATCAGACAGCATCATGAGCTTTAGCTTTCCGCTTAAACTTCCGCTGACACTTCACACAGCAAGCACCGAATCTCCACCAGATCCAAGCAATTTGATTCCGATAATGAATCGGATGCTTACAAACGTTGCAGTTAATGTTTTCAATCTTCATATCAATCTCCAATTGTATCAACAACATCGTTGATATGAATAATATAGAAAAAATCCAGAGTTGTGTAAACCCTGGACTTTTGAATTTTTTGTGTCAGACACTACTTGTTAAGGTTCTTCAGACCGTTAAGGAAGAGTCCAAGAATCTGCTTCACAATCGGATTCTTAAGGAGTTCTTCCAGGCCTTCGATGCCTTCAATCTTGACAGTCTTCGGAGCATGTTCCGCTTCGAACTTGTCGATTTCAGCCTGAGCCTTGGCAATGTAGTTCTTGATTGCAGTCTTCGCAGTTTCGATTTCCGGCACAGTGTCAGCAAAGTCTTCACTGTTGAGGATGTCAACCTGCTTGTTGAGGGAGACGATTTCGTTCTTAAGGGTGTTGATCTGTTCCTGAGTCATTTTTAACCTCTTTGGTTTGTGGTTTGTTGTTTGATTTACGATGTAAATATAGTTAATGTTGAGAGTGTTTTAAACCGATTGTCTTAGAATTTTTTATTCCAGACAACCGGTTCAATTCATTATTCATTGACAGCGATTGTCTGAAATTCCCAACCGTATTCATCACAGTTTTCCGTGTTGATGTCGAGTTCGGAAGGTTCGTAGTCATTGGACAAAGAACGGATCGCAGTTTCACGATCTTTATACAATACTTCTGCCTGACTCAGAGCCATTCCGTCTTGATAAGAGTTGATATAACGAGCAAGAATCATGTTTTATCTCCTGTTTGATTGATTATATTCATAATATAGAATTTTTCTTAATAATTCTAAATAGAAAATTAACAGAATTTTTAATACAGTCAACGACGAAAAGCCAGCTACCCTTTCGGATAGCCGGCCCAATCGAGGTTAACACATTCAATTAGTATCTGCCATACCAAACATCATCATCCCAGACGTCTTCGTCTTCGATGTGCTTCTTAGGCTTCCGCTTCGATGCAGTCTTCGCAGCCTTAGCAGATTCTCCGACAGTCGTCTTGCCAGCGGTAGTTTCAACTTCGTCATCGTAGACATATCGGTTCAGTTGATAGTCCCAATGACCTTTCCGCCAGTTGCCAGTATAAGTTCCAGCATACGAAACACTTCCCCATTCATTGTATTCAGGAACTTCACCTTCGAACTTAGTCAGATACTTAAGACCATCGTAGTTGAACTTCACAACGTCAATAGTCTTGTCAGCCGGCTGGATAGGCATGTCACCAGCAGATCCACCGTTGTTCAAGATGTTCACCCACTTTTTCATCGGAACATAGTTACGGATGAGCTGATTCAGTGCAATCGCAAACATGATCTCATACGTCGTGATTTGAGATGCAGATGCATTGTAGCACTGATTAGTCGTCGCTTCATTCTTATTAGAAATGAACATGCTGGAGTAGAATCCCTTAAGATGCACAGATTCTCCGTAGTCAGATGCATGACACCATACACCGATGAACCTGTTTACCTTAATTTTCTTGTAGTTCTGGCGGTTAATCACAAACGAATAACCTGTCCCTGCAGGATTGAACAGACCCTTGTCAGAACCGTGTCCGCAGCAGATGAGCGTATCGTGTTCCTGTTCAATTGCCTGATCAACAAGTTCCTGTGCGTTCAAGGTATCTTTGTTGATTTCCACCACCTTAACGTTGGGGATTCCTGTCCAGATGTAGCGGAGCACTGCAGTATCAGTGTCCCCCGAGTTAGAAAAGATTACTGTTGCCATTGTTTTTACCTCGATTGTTTTATTTTGATATTACAAATATAGTTTAATACTTAATAATTGTCAATGTAGAATTAACAGAATTTTTTATTCAGACTTCCTTAGAGACAGAGGTCTTCTATAGATACCTCTAAACATACATCGTCACTAATGTCCAATACCCTTTTCAATCGATTAGTAAAATCAATGATTTCCTGTTCGTCTATGTAGTATTCGTCGTCTTCTTGGTAGAATTTATAATCTATATCAGAATCATCCACATAGTCACTGTCATTTAATTCATAAGATTCCGACTCACTATCATTCTCACTACAGATAGTAACATCTTTGTCCCATTTGTCGATTCGAACAAACGGATAAAAGTCGTCATCACATACTACCCAGTCATGAAGTTTATATCCATCCTTATGGTAGTTGAGTTCGACATCACAGCCATCATCTTCTGCAATATCAAAACCAACTTCTCGGTTAATAATATCCGCAATCTGTTGTCTTGTGAGTTTGGACCACATAATTATCTCCGTTGTTTATATTCATAATATAGTAATTTATGGAGCTATTGTAAAACAATTACTTCTAATTATTCTTAATCAATTATCCTTAGTAGATATTGTCAGCTAAATAAAAAACCGAGTGCCTTTCGACACCCGGTCTTTCGGAGGTTAACATGAACTTTATAAATTAGGCAGGAAGCTTGCTGGCAATTGCCTGGAGCAAAGCCTTCACAGCCGGGTTGGAGTCAATCAACTGCTTAAGCTGAGCAATCTTTTCCGGAGAGATTGCAACAACAGGTGCAACAGATGGAGTAGGACGTGCAACAGATTCTACAGCATGTGCAGTTCGACGGATCTGATCTACAGTCGGCTTGACATGAGCCTTGATCCACTGGCGACGTTCCAACATCTTTTCCTTGACTTCGTGAATGTTCTGCAAGATTTCAATCTTATCCTGCATGATAACAATAGAGTCACGCTTCGGGAGAGAGTTCAAATGTGCCTTGAGGCGCTTCCAACGACCATGGAGTGCACGGTAATCAGCAACAGCACCGTCAAACGCGGACGTGAGATAGGGATAAGCGGACTTGATTTGAGTGAGAGTGATTTGAGACATTTTTTATAACCTCTTGATTGATTGTTTATGTGTATAATATAGTTATTAAATCACCAGATGTAAATAACTACATTCTAAATTTTTCTTTTCAGTCGACCTTAATACTTACCGATGGTCATGATGTTTCGGTGGAGGCGGTGGTGGTGGTCGATGCCCAGGCCTGTGCGGAGGTGGAGTCGGTCGTAAGATCCGCGGGGGATAGACTCTCTGCTTCAGCGGTTCCTGTCGATGCAAACAGTTCCGATTCACACACCTGTCCGGATAATGACGGTGATAGATCTTACTCGGAGGTCTCGGATGATAGTACCCAGAGGAGTAGACAACATATTCCACATCCTTTACGACATATACAGTATCAGGTGAATCTTCTACCGTTGATTCATCTGGTTTCAAGAAATTCCCCGCAAATGCAAATGCAGTGCAGAATATAATCGTCATCAGTATCTTTTTCATGTTATTAAATATAGTATTTTATGTTGATTATGAAAATAGAAAATATCAGAATTATTTGGATCAGATCTCCAGCAATAACATCTCTGTCTCTAATGCCGAGGCAAAAAGATTCTTATTGTCTGCTGTTACTAATATAGCCTGCTCACACAGAACCTTAAAAGAATCTGATGCGAAGAAGTTTAATAGTTTTTGTAGACCATGGATATAACCTTTACCGATTTCATATCCATTTGGATCCCGGAATGTCATAATGAACACTCCCCATCCTGTAAGGTTTATGTCCAGAACCACTTGATCTAAATAGAATACCTGGAAAGAATACGGTTCACGAAGGTTAACATCCTTTGCTTCTGGTCTACCGATCAATTCAAAATTAGAACAATATGCTTTATGGTTTAATTGAATTTCTATATTATTCTTTGATAAGTAATCGTTTATTTCACGTAACTCCATACTTATAATATAGAAAAATACCGGATTTTTGTAAACCCGGTTTCTTAATTAAAGAAGAATGTCATCCAATTCAATATAATCTGTAGTTGGTAATATATCCGCCTCATGTTTAGCTATATACTCATCAACCACTTCTTCTGGAATCATCATATGGTCATGTGTTTTCCAGTATTCATAGAGTTCACAAAAGATCATACCTACTATATGTGCTTCTTCAAGAGTTATTCTCTCACATTCATACTTCCAAACGAGATTTCCAATCATTTGCTCTGCAGTTGGATTATCAGGAAGCTCCTCGTTATTCTTACGACGCAACTCATAAGTATCGGTGTAAAACTGGTTTACCATCCAGCCATAACCTGGGTCAGAATCTTTCCATGGAGGTAATGAATTAAGATAATCTCTAATTTCTGGTGTAAATTGTCCTTCTCTAAGCATATATTATTTATATCAGATGAAATACTTTAATCCGACATAAATTTGATACCTGTTAGGAGCAATCTCTGTTTCTACCAGATGAGTCGTAATGTCCATGTATATTCCGCCATGATAACTCAACCTTGCACCAATTTCCAGTATATAATCTACACTATCGATATGGTATTTTGCCTTCTTCATTCCTACATCACCATCAGGAGTGGATAGATAAGTATCTTCGTGGAATGTCCATAGATTTGCCATTGCCATATATGCCAGATAGAATACATCACCCATGTAGACAATACCACCACCAGCAATCGTCCACAGACCGTAATCATCTACTATAACATCATCCGTTCCTTCAGGATATTGGACATAATTGTCATAGTTGATATTGGTCTTACCGGTTAATCCAAAGGCAAAACCGTCATTAACGACATAAAGAACTTCTGCACCTGGACCACCACCAAAAGCAATACCGTCATAGTTATCACCGAATCCACTGTGCACGGACATATTAAAGTCCATGAATCCTGTCGTTTGGATCTTCTTTGAATCATCCGCAAATGCAATAGATGATGCAATGATCAGAACGAATATCACTGCGACAATCAAAGAACCGCCGAAATTTGAATCGTATTTAATCATTATTGCCTCCGTTGTTTATATTCATAATATAGAAAAAGATAAGACTTTTGTAAATCCTATCTTCTGTATTTTTTATGTTCAGACTTCTGTTAATCTTCTTCAACCTGGAAATGATGATCACCAGGTTCATCGCATTCACACGTATTGTCTTGCATTGTATCTTGCACAGAAACGACATTCTGAGGCGACTTTGATTCTATGGTAGGTAAGTTATTAGGATCCGAGAAATAAACCATTATACCTACTGCTACAGCGATTAGAATCATACCATCTACGATACCATATCCAGTATATGCTCTAGCAATGCCGAACAATATCATAATTACGCAGGCAATACAAATAATATCGAACACCACATTACCTCATTATAATGTAGGAAATTTCAATAATCCACCAGGAAATGGAATATCAAATATCTTTAATAACCAGCCTAACTGTTTCTGTCGTTCTGGAAGTTCATAGTACATGGAAGGTGCTGTATCAACACCATAGACCCAATCCCATCCGCCTTTTCCATCTTTAGTGCACGGAGCCCAAACCTGAGGTTCATCTCCACCATGTTCCAGAAAAGCGAATCTTGCTAAGGAAATATCATGAGCTTCTGCAATTTGCCTTGCTGCAGTTGAATATTCATCATGGTCTGCACCACAAAGATAACCTTTTGCTTCAAACTGTTCCCAAATATAATCCAATGTAATCATAAAACTATATCCTCCACATCAATTGGAACTATATCATCTTCTATGATAATATCAAAAACCTTTAGAGTCATTTTCACATATTCATCATATTTCTCATTATCTATTGATACCCAGTTGAATCCATATTCAGCATCAACCGTTTGCAACCAAATTACATCAGGATGACTACCATCACATGTAAAGTTTGTTGCAATAGAATAACAATTCTTTTCTGCTAAATCGTATGCTTTATCAGTCCATACATATCGATAATGGTCCCATTCGATAAGACCATGACTCTTAAATAACTCTACTGTATTATCAATCTTTGACATATCTATAATATAGTAAAAAAATCAGAGTGTGTCAACCCTAATCGAGTTCAACACATTCTTTTCCAAACCCTGCCTTAAGTGCAGCTTCCATTCGCTTAGGAATGACCTTCTCGGAATTGCACTTGTCACAGCAATACCCGTTCTCAACGACCGGTGAAGCATTATGTCCATATCCAAGGAACTTATGCCCACAGATACAACATGTTGAAAGTAAATCTTTTTCTTGTTCCATTTTTAACCTCTTTTATAATACAATATCTTCTACATCAATTACTTCTTGCGGAATAATGTTCTCTTCAATCATCGCAACGAATGGATCGAATGCCTCTTCATTATTATGATACTGTCGCAGGTCATAGATCTTTTCATTGATTCTGAATCTATGGCACAGATAAGACATTCTCACACAATGGTCAGATGCATATTCATTATATACGATTCCATTAAGACAAACCAAACCCGGTTTGAATCTGCAGTCACAGCGAAACGGTTTTGATCCACTAGCTAAATCGCATTCAATTTCAATAGGTTCAGTAGGTTCATACAAGCGGCTCCCACCGATACCATCCCAATGTCTTTTTACAAAATCATTCATAACATGTATAATATAGAAAAAGATGGGACTTTTGTAAATCCCATCTTCTGTATTTTTCATATTCAGTTATCAGGATTAGTCCTGGAAACCCCAGACTTCAGGCGGATATTCTTCATCCAGACTGATACCAGTGAAGTCATCAATTACGGCTTCATTGATAGCATACTGCTTTGCCTTCTTCACTGCCTGTCTCTTAGGCTTCACAGTCTTCACCACAGTTGCATCCTTCAGAGAAGTCTTCCTGATTCCACCTACACCTTTCGGTTCATACGGAACAATGTTCGTTCCCTTGGTATCAGTGTCTTCAACCTTACGGACATCTACTCCCCAACGAGTGGATTCAGCTTCCATCACTTCATCGAAGTCATCATCATAGTAGTAGTTTCCGTAATAACCACCGTAGTAAACCGGCTTCGGAGTCGGAGCAACCTTGTAGTATCTCAGACCGTCATAATTGAACTTGACAACCGGGTTAGTGTAGTCAGCCTGTTCACGAAGAGTGTCAACCCAAGTCTTCATCGGTTCGTAGTTACGAATCAGTTCATTCAGACGGATGCAGAAAAGAATTTCCTGTTCGGTAATCGACTGGTCAGATACAGTCTTGATACCGTTCATAGATGCCTCACCAGAGTTACTGATAAACATAGAAGACCAGAAACCCTTGACACCGTATGTTTCAGCAAAATCCTTTGCATGACACCAGACAGCAATGATTCGATTACAGCGAATCCTGTCTTTGTTAGTTCTGTCAATCAGATACGTACCACCCTTGAAAGACGGGTTCAGAAGACCCTGCGGAGTTCCGTGACCACACATGATAAGAGTGTCATGTTCCTGTTCGATTGCTTCGTTTACCAGAGCCTTAGCATTTACCGTGTCTTTGGTAATCTCAACAACCTTTACTTTCGGCATACCCATCCAGATGTACTTCAGGACAGCTGTATCGGTATCGCCCATGTTAGAGAAGATTACTGTTGCCATTGTTTTAACCTCATTGCTTGTTCGTTATGTATATAATATAGTAATTTTTATCACAATCGAACACTTAAAATAATCAGAATTTTTTATTCAGTCAACCATATAAAAAATGTCGACACCCAGGAAAGAGCTAGGCATCGACATAGGAAATACAAGAACTGGTTCTCAGAGATCTACTACAATTGAGGGATCCAAATTCAATGTGAGTCTACGGAACGCTTATCAGTGAGCTCTGTCCGACCACAAACATTCAATGTTAGCTAGCCACAAGTGACTAGTATGTTTCTAAACCAAATTCGTCAATTATCGCTTAGAAACTTATTCAATGTTCACAATTTTTCAGGTTCAATGCTTGTTCTTGTTACGTGTTATAATATAGAATGTTTTGCCTTAGTTGTAAATGATTCTCCATGCTAAGTTTTGTGTCAGATTACTTCCAGAGCTTCATCAGCTGACTGCCCTTGAGAGTCTGGACACCATCTTCAAACAGCTTGACACGATACAGACTCTTGCCACTCGGATATTCAATTCGATCTCGCTTGACTTCAATAGTCTTACCGTCAATCGTACCCTTAATCGATTCCGCATCCATGGTCCAGCAAGACGGATTCGTTTTAATTGCATTGGCAATCTCTCGGATCTTTGCAGGATCCGCATCGATCTTGTGGAACACCTTGTCATTCGTCAGATTGTAAAGAAGAGTGTAGAACAACTTCTTCTTCCACTGGCCAAGGTTGACAACCTTCGTGGTACCGTCTTCCTTGATTTCATAAAAATTCGTCTTGTCGAATTTCCGCTGGGTCTTTGCCATACGGTTTACCTTTTCGACCTTATACTTAGCATTTTCTGTGGCAATAATCCACGATTCTGCTTCTTCAGTTTTGCTGTGGGCAGTAATACCGCCATTCTTCGCTGCATTTACCACCGTACGGATAAGCTGTTCCATCGGGGCCATTTCAGAGTTAATTACCGGTTCGGACATATTTGAATCTCCTTAGTAGATTTAATTTCAATTTGTGTTTTTAATATAGTAAAATTCTTAGAGTTTGTAAATGCCTGTTATAGAAAAAAGTTATTCAGTAGCCTTTACAGAACTATGTCTTCCACAGTTAACGGAATATCGACATCTCCTTCCAACCAGGCCTTAATCCTTTTATACTTTTCTTCTCCAGTCATATTAGCTGACAGTATTTCACCAGTTTCAAGATTGGTAATAATATCACCGGGTTCGACTGAACATGCTTCTACTATCATTCCATAGCAATCCACCATTCCTTCTGCATATCTAAGATGACATACACTGGAACCGGGTGTATATTCAACATCCTTAATAGTTCTGATTCTTACACGGCTATATCCATCTAATGCCCATCGAAAATCAATCTGAACTGACATGAATTGCTCCTTATTACATGATATAATATAGTAAATTCTGATTATATTGTAAACCCTTTTTATAGAATATATTTTAATCAGTTTTCTTTATACTATAAATAATACATAATGATGACGTTTAAAGACTACATGGAATCAGAAGTTACTGAGGCTGAACAGCTTGACGAGAAGATGTATTTTGACTATAAGACCCGTAATGGAAAGAAGGTTAAGAAATGGCACACTACTCGCAAGAATTACCGTATTCAGATTAACAAAAAAACCGGACAGCCAAAAGAAGTCTTTATTACGCCTATGGAAAGGCTTAAAAGAAAAATAGGCCAAAGAAAGGCTGCAATCAAACGTAAAGCTAAACAAAAGAATATCACTGCTAAACGTCTTAAATCATTCGGTGTGAGAACAAAGACCGGTATGAAGTATAATACCAAGGGTCATACCGATAAAGAGAAAAAGCTTGACAAATACGATACAACAATGGGTAGAGGTGATTCTCTTTATCCAAACATGATGGAACAGTTGTTGTTAGAGTTTCCACACGTTGAAATACTCGATAACGTCTACTGGGACTTCTATGAAGAACGTTCTACCGATTCCAATAACTGGTTAATGCAACTGGTTTCACTTTACAGAGATAAGAAAATGGTTTCCATGAATCAGGGTGATCCTAGAGATAACAATCGTGCATGTGAAACAGATGCAGAGAAAGGGGTCATTGAAGTTACTGATGGTGACTTAGAGAAGATTACTTATACTCTTTGTCAAGAAACATGGTTCATTCAATATGCAAGAGCATCATATAAAAAATTGTCCGCGGAAGACCGCGAACTGTTCGATTTATATGTTGATGAAAGATTGTTAATGAAGATTGCCGATCCGGATTTGTTCTAAAGAACAATATCTTCTAATTCAATGAAATCCGGGTCAGATTCTATTTCATATCCATTTTCCATGTAATCCTTAAGGAACGTGACCAGATCCACGCCAGATTCATTCTTCTTCGCTATTGCTTCTGGACCGCCCTTGAACACCATTTCCGTGTCATCTTCAAATACGATCTTCAATGCATACTGGAAATGAATCGACCAATGCCAATCTGACCAAGTAATTTGTTCACTATCAACACCTGTAGGTTTCATGCAATGACCTGATGCATTTATAGCATCATATTTGGCCCAAATACGGTTGTGTTCCATATGACCTTTATCATGATAGTCAATAAGATACTTGATAAGATTCATTAGTTTTCCTTAAATGCATTACGGTTAGTTTTCTGACGATTGTACTGCTTCTTAGACGGAACAGTTCTTGTACGAAGAGTCATTCCGTTATTGCTCTGTGCAATGCGTTCATCTCTCTGACGTTTTGATTCCTTTGCTTGATTGTTCTTCATAATAACCTCATTGTTTATATTTATAATATAGAAAAAACCAGAGTTATTGTAAACCCTGGTTGTTGAGGTTTTTATGTCAGCTTACCCATAAAAGACAGCGAGCACTCCAAAAGCAATACCGACTGTAATGCCAAGGCAGAACTCTGCAATGTCAAAGAACTTGAATACCTTTTCTTTCATTACCCTGCTCCCCACGGTTTATCGATGTGACAGATAGTTTTCCGAGCTTTGTAACCTTCACAGGAACCATAGCTCTTTCCGTCGATGAAGACTTCCCAATAGTCCCAGTTAATGTCATCATAGGCAATTTGCTTATGATTTACGATCTTGACGTGACAGTTTTCAAACTTACGGCACGGATGAGAGTCATCATAGATCTTGTTTCCGTGCATGTCCCAGTATTCGTCGAAATCGACTTTCTTGAAAGAACGGTCAAGAAGAACTTCGTCACCGAGCTTCTTGATAGGAATTTGTACACTGATTGTTTCAGCCATAGTTAATCTCCTTATTGATTACATGTATAATATAGAAAAAAGTGTAGCTATTGTAAGCCACACTCATTCTAATTTTTCTCGTCAGGTATCTTCGTTTAACCATTCATCAATTGGGTCTTGGAATGGCGGTTCAGAGACATCAATCACTTTGACATCAACTTTTGGTGGAACTTGGAGATCATCAGGAATTGCTTCGATATACTCTTCCAATTTCTTAATCTCTTCATTCATTACAGCAGCATGTTCTTTTAGTATAAACAGTTGCCGTTTAATCTTCGCAATCTCCAGTGTTGTATGCGGAGGCTCTGGTTTGTATTCTGTTACTTCTTCGCTCATAGATAGTTGATATTACGTGAGTAAATTGTTAAGAAGCTGTCAGCCAAATTGACTTCAGCCGACAGCTATTATGTGATAGGTTAAACTTTTAGCAGGTCACAGTGCCATTCAGCGGAATGCCTGCAACACTACAAGTTTCGGTCTTTGTGGTATGATAACCGAGAACCTGTGCAGTATACAGCAGTTCATTCACATTGGATGTCGGGAACGGTCCGACAGTTGCCAGCTTCTTAGCCATCTTTGTGGTCTTAGAACTGCAACCAGAAATCGATACCTTACATTCATGTTCCGGAACGTCAGTTGCAATCTTCTTGACAGGACGACAGTAGAATCCGTCAGTTCTCAGACCAAGGTTAGCAAGACGAATCTGTTCATCAGTCATTGCAACTTTAGCCTTAGGACTTGCATGCATCTTGTTGACGAAATCAACACATCCAGCCTTAAAGATTTCAGATGCAGACACAGAAGTCTTGTCAGTCAGTGCAAACTTACCCAGGTCAATGATATTGTTCTTGACACCAAAGTCAGCAGGCAGTTGAGCCTGAAGAGCTTTGTTCCTGGACAGTTGCAGATACTGGAGGTTGATCTTTCCGTTCTTCACCACAGTCACATTCTTTATCTGTTTGCAGTTATGAACGTAACCGCTCGGTTCAGTCATCACACCTTCCATGATGAAGGAAACGTTCAGATTGCCACGAGAAGAATAACTGATGTTGTGAATCGGCCATTCAGACTTCAGTGCTCGGAACGAACAACCATTGTCAGCATATTCAATTTCATTGCTGGCATCATAGTTCATGAACGGAGAGCAAGGAATCTTCTTTTCTTTGAGGGTGGTCAGTGCTTGATAGATTGTAGTCATGTTTTAACTCCTGTTGTTTTGATTGTATATACAATATAGTAAATAATTGGCCTTGTGTAAACCGATTACTTCTGATATTTTTTAATCAGACAACCGAGTAAGCCTTAGCTCTCGCTTCTTCTTGTTGCTTTTCTCTCCAACGTTTCAGACCCATAGCCATAGCTACGTCAGAGTAGGCACCAGTTTCATGGACAGCATCCTCGATATGTTGACGGATATTATCGGGAGTAATATATCCCTTTGCACCGTAGGACTTCTTCCAATATTCCCAGCTAACACCGTGATTAACCTGCTTATAACACAGATCGGACATTTTTTCGAACAACTTTTTATCCGACAGATGAGAATAAGTCGGACCATAAATTTGAAGAACTTCTCTGCAATTCATTTTTAACCTCTCTTTTAATTACGTTGTAAATATAACTAATTATAGACTGTTTGTCAATAATAACAATTCTAAATTTTCTTGTCAGTCAACATGAATTTTTCAAAGAACCGTTGCTCTGGCATTTGTTTTCTATTGATCATCATTTGCATGATACAGTCTTCAGCATGTTCTCTGGTGGAAACATATTCCAAGTCTTCAATATGCAATGCATATTCGTCATCATCCAACCATTCATTTAATAGAAAATCGGGAGTAGATTGCATATAGAGCTTAACAAGATCTTCGTAAAGTCTGTTCACTGTGGCAATTTTGGAATTCCTATCACCAGACAGTTTATAGAATACGTCAATCTTCTTAACAATTGTGTTATGGATGTGATCGAATTTAGATTGCATATTAAACTCCGTTGTTATACTTATAATATAGTAAAAAACCAGACTCTTGTAAAGCCTGGCTTAATGAACTTTTTTAATCAGTTTACTTAGCTATATTCTTTGCTCTCGCTCGAACATCGCCAATCCTTGCAGATACAGTAGACTTAGCAGAATCTGTCTTTTCCTTGACCTTTTCTGCGGTTTCATCCTTAACAGATTTAACCTTTTCTACTGCAGAGTCTTTGACTTCTACCGCCTTGGTCTGAATGTCTTTCGCAACATCATTCGCCCCATCCTTAACGGTATTTGCTACCGATTCAGACAGATTGCCAATGTCCGTTGCAATCAGACCTGCATTGTTATTTTCCCCGGTCAAACCACGATAACCGAGATAACCAACACATGCCAAGATGGCGATGACGAAAAGAAAGAAGATTGCTTTCATTGTATTTACTCCTGTTTGATTGTTTATGTTTATAATATAGTTAAATTCTGACTAATTGTAAGCCAGAATGTTTTGATTTTTTAAAGACAGATTACCCTTCTTCTAACCAGAGTCTCATGCCTTCGTCTTCTTCTACGTAATTATCCGGATATTCAACCCCATCTTCAACCCAGACTTCTTTTTCGTCGTCATAATAACAACCACCGCAATCTTCTTCAAGATGCTTTACAGCTTCTTCACGAGTTGCGAACTGTTCCGGATCATCGTCGAAGTTATACATTCCGTCTTCTACGTAATGCATGTGAGCAACGCAGTAATGCTTACCAACAGCAAGCTTCAGATCCTTGAGGAAAGCAGAAACAGTTTTATCTGCCTTAACAGATTCAGGCAATGCCTTAATGATCTTTTCGACTGCTTCACCGTGTTCATACTTGTTAATAACCATATTTAATCTCCAATGTTTGATTGATTATATTCATAATATAGAAAAAGACTCGGCTATTGTAAGCCAAGTCTTAATCTAATTTTTCTTTCAGACTACGAGAGCAACTGACCCAAGAGACTTGCCAATGCACGAGCAGCAGCATTGGTATCAGTTCCCACAGATGCAGCAGCAACACTTACAGTCTGTTCAGCCGGAGCTTCAGAAGTTTCACCTTCATCACTGAAATCGAATTCAGATTCTTCAGTGACCGGTTCCTCCGGTTCGGGTTCCGGACGAGCAGCAGCAGCAATTGCCTGGATGTCAGCACCAGCAACAGAACCAGCACCAGCAACAAGCTTTGCCAGAACCGCCTGTTCAGTCTTAGAATACAGTTCGTTCAGACTGGTAAGGAAATCGGTCTTCTGGTCTTCGGTCAAGCGATCGAGCTGTTCGCCGATAGTCTTTGCCTGTTCAAGTTCGGCAGTGTTGATTGCATCGCCAGCAAGAGCAGCGAACTGGCTGGCAGCGAATTGCTGAAGCACAGACAGCTTGAGCTTGATCTGAGCATCGATGGAAGCCGGAGCAGCAGAAGCACCAGCGATAGAGTTGTAGAGAGATTGAATAGACATATTTTGTAACCTCGTGGTTTAGATGTTATTGTTTTTGTTTTACGATGTAAATATAGTTAATTCTGTCTAAATCTTAAATAGTAAATTTAAGATTTTTTTCAATCAGACACCTTTAGCTTAATCGATATTAAAAGTATTCAACAGCTGGGAGTAGTCACCGTCGTCTTTCAATGTCGCAGTTTTCCGATGTATCTTTCTCTTTCTCCATGGATTTTTATAAACTTTGCGTTCTGGTAAGAGTCTTAGAACAGGATTCGTTTCTGCTCTGCATTCTCTGACCATATTCGCCATTGCCATGAATCTATCCAGTCTAATGACCTGATCTTCCTCAATGTCGTCTACCGTGGAAATAAAATTAAAGATATTCATTTCACCTCTCAAAATACAAGCTATATTTATTTATATCTTGAGAGGCAATGGAAGCTAAGCGTCTATGATTGTTATTTTCTGTTCAATTAAATGTCCTGCGTCCATAACCTTCTCATATTCATCAATACGGAGATTGTGGAGCAACAGTGCATCATTGAACTCATGCATTGTAGTTGCACTTAACGAATTGATTACATCTTCCGGTAGAATAGCTTGGGAAGAACGATTAACGAGTTTCATCTTTTCTATATCCATACTATTTTACCTTAATAGATGCAAGTTCCGCTTTCATTTCTTTCAGTATTCGATGATCACCAAACATCCACTTACCAGATCTTATTCGGTTCTCAATCATCGGAATATGTTCTTGTAAATACTTAATTCTTTGTTTATCAGCCATGATTTCTCCTTTACATTCCCGTTTGACAGGAAACAAACTTAACTTTTTCACCGTAAATCTCACCGTCAATGACGACATGATAATCATCCCAGGAAGGAACGAATTCAATAGATACTTTTCCAGTGAAGTTATTGATTCTTGTATAACACCATTCACCGAGCTTTTTAAGCTTTTCCAAGTTAATACATTCTGCATCGGTAGTTGCTACACATACTGCACCAGCATCCGCACAGAACTGTCCGACAGGTTTCTTCTCACCAGTCATCAAATTCTCTTCAAACATAGTGCAAGACCAGTCGCCGTAATGATTCGATTTCCAAATCATACCCTTCAAGTCTTCTTCATAATAATCCTTCTTGTCCGTATCAAAGATATAACAAGGGTCCGTAATAATAATATCCTTGTTTACAACATTCATTGATACGTTCAATTCACCATTCTTTTCCGCATCTTTCTTCATCATATACATGACGGTTTCCCAGTATGCTTCAGCATGGTGATAGATCTGGACGAGATCGAATTCCTTGTCACTCCATCCCATGAACTTCTTTCCATCAGGCATGGTTTTCTCTTCAGTCATTGGAACAGAATAATGAAGCTTATAAATCTTTTTATAAATCTCATTAACCTTCTTAAAACCCATTGCAAGGTGATGCGGTTTTACTTCGAACTTCTTTTCATCTTCCATGTCACGGAGAGCAACGAAACGTTCCGCATAAATAGTGGAAATATCTCGAGAACCATCCTCATTGGTAAAGATGTCGAGATTAAGTTTATTCAGATATTCTTTTTCGTAATCAATAACGTTCATGTCTATAATATAGTAAATGAACCGTCAAGTGACGGTCCATTCTGAGTATTATTTTTATTTCAGATTACCCTTCTTCCCAGTGAGAATCAATGCGGACATTGTTCTTACCTTCAGGGTCGATCACAGAGAAGAAATAACCGTGTTCCATTCCGTCAAGAGCAACAAGTTCATTCGCCTGTTCTTGACAGCAATCTTGCAGGTTATCCATCAGTTCGTTGAATCCTGTTCTTTCTGCAACTTCATCAGTATCGATTTCAATTACCAGTTTTCTTTTCATTTTATTTCTCCTTATGTTAAACGTCTTCACCGTTTGCTCTGGCACAGTCAATGAAATACTGTTTCCAGGTAAGGTCCATGCAGTAGCTCATAGCAAGCAATTCTCTAGTCATAGATTCGGCAATGCTGTCAACAGTAAACTTTCCAAAATATGACCAACCGTAACATTTCACACCATTATCATATAACAGATTCAATGCAGAACCATTCAGGTCCAACTTGAACTTCATTACGTCCTTCGGATCCTGCATGTTCTTCAATTCAAATGATGCTTTTCCAGTCTTGATTGCTTGGTTGATTAACGTCAATGCTCTAGAGTAAGGATTCTTACCACTTGTTTTAAGTTCCGAAATTTTCTTATCAGCAGGAGCATAGTATTCATTTTCTGTCATAATAACCTCTTGATTATACTTATAATATAGTAAATTCAAGGCCATATGTAAATAAAAAAAGACTGAATATTTCTATTCAGTCATCTACTTATCTGATAAAAGACTTGATTAGGCAATAGATGCTTTCAGACGACGCAGCTTACGCTTATCCGGATGCGGCTTAGCCTGTTCTGCAGCAATCTTTTCCTTGACCTTCTTTTCGTCCACAACCTTCGGTTCATTGCAAGACTTCAGTTCGACCATCTTAAAAGCAGTTCCAGTGCGCTTGGCCTGACGAATACCTGCTCGAATTGCACGTTGTTTTGCGTTCATTATATTTACTCCTGTTAGATGTTTAGTGTTTAAAAAGATTAAAAATCATTAGTAAGGTCCCTTTGGCTCGTGCCTATCCTTACCGTTTATGCTCGATTAACTGCAATGGCTTTACGCTGGGCTCGCTCCAGTAATGATTTCATTTATATTTTTAATATAGTAAAATATTGTCTAGTTGTAAATAATTCTATTAAAAATTATTCTGTTTCAGACATCCTTTTTAATTCCTTGAGCTTCTTCGTAAATTTATCAAGGTCGTCGGTAAAGAAGCAATTCTCTCGTGTAGCATAACTTCGTTTATCGATTTCAAAGACCAACTCATAAATCGGTTTTTCTAGCCAGACCGATTTTCCCGGCTTATCGCCAGGCTGGTTAAGATAGAGGCTCGCCCAGACATGCTTTTCAGGAGCGTATTCAACTTCATTCATGAAAATGTTCGGTCCTTTTTCGTCCAGACCTGCGAATTCACAATCTGGAAAGAACGCACGACAAGCAATCATGAACTTTTCTCTTTCCAATGTTACGTTAATCATCGGCTTCCTCTTCTTCCACGTCTAAATTTACCAATTAGTAGCCGAGGAGAGACTCGAACTCTCACGGGATTACTCCCAAGGGATTTTAAGTCCCCAGTGTCTACCATTCCACCACTCGGCCATTTTTTAGTGCGGTATGCAGGACTCGAACCATGCAAGAGTCTTTCGACTCGCAGCTCCTTTCGGTTGACTGTGTGTTTACCAATTTCACCAACACCGCAGATTTGACATGTTGTAATATAGAATTTTATTCATACATTGTCAACATGTCGAGTGTTTAATCTTTATTTCAGATTACTCAACGTGAATCATGCGGAAGCCATAGTGGCAAGCATCACCCAGCATGGAGGCGTCGGACTTCCAACCATACTTCTTACCATCACCAGTGCGCCAGACTGCCGCCATAACACCAGTAACCATGTGACCATCCTGAAGGAACGTTGCAAACTTGGAATCACGGAAGGTAGAGAGCTTCTGGGCACTCTTCGGCTTACGGACGCAAGACTTGAAAGCATCATCGAGAGAAATCGTAGACTTCATATTTATTTTTCCTTTTGTTTTTTTGTTTTTGTTTTAGTGATAGTGCCGTAGATAGGACTCGAACCATATACTGCAACCAGTTTCCTGGCTGTGGGGCATTACCCACTCTGCAACTCCGGCCTTTAACCAGAGCGTGTCTGCCACTTCCACCACAACGGCATAATTTTTTAGTGCTCACTGAAGGATTCGAACAACTTCAAGAGAATTGCTTCTCAGGGCTCCTTTCGGTTGACCCAGCGTTTACCAATTTCGCCAAGTGAGCAGGTGTCGTATCATCGACGTGTTATAATATAGAAAATTATACTCTATTTGTTAACCCGTGATGATACTTATTTTTTATATCAGACGTCCTCTTCAGTATCGTCAGGCAATTCTCTCACTGCCAGGTTAATCTTCGTTGCTCCCTGGTTGAATGCTTCGATTTCTTCATCAGTGACATCCAAGTTATCCCAGTCTTCATCGTTGATATAGTCCCAGCAGATAAGATTAAGCATCTTTGCTTCTTCGTCAGTTAACGTAATCGTTACCATTTTACATCTCCCATTTAGTAATTTTCCATTTAGTCCAGAGTTGAATAACGGTCGGAGTTTCAAATTCCTTGTTATTCTTAATGGACTTTTCAGTAATAACCGGGAAGTTTTCAGGAGGATTGTCCTTGTCCTTCGGATCATAATTGGGCGGATATGCTTTCCTTCCCTTAACTGTCCACCCTTCATTAGTGAAAGATGCAGTCATATCTTCGTTGATAAAGTCCGCAACTTCTTTTTCGTTTTTACAAATAACCGGAGCAAACACTGCAAGACCTTCACCCGGTTCATCGTAATTTGCAATAGTTACGATCCAAGTTTCTTTTTTCTTATTTGCCATGATTTATTCCTTTTTGTTTTGTTGATATTGTTAATATAGTAAATTATCCACGATTTGTAATGAATAACTTAGCTATATTTTATTTCAGGCTACATGACCATAACCAAGTCACAGATATGTCCCTTGACACGTTCAATAGAACCAGGTATCTCATCTACATTGAAAATCATGGCAATACAATTACCGTTGACTTCAATGCTGGACAGACCATTAGCATCGTAATAATTATCAAGACGACGTTGAAGATCTTCCAGTTGCTGTGCCGATGCTCCGATGACAACAACATCCAATCCGATTGAATCTTCAAATTTGTCAGTAGAGAATTCGACATTCTTAACCATTGGCAATTACCTCGAAAAGTTTCAGTGCCAAAGCAATATCTTCTTCTTTAAAACCAGTATTGAACATGGTGTTCTTCGGTTCCGGTTTCTTTTCAACCTGCTTTGCCAACTGTTCAATTTCATAAGGGATTCTGGACAGACGGTCTTCATAAGCATCAATTGCCTTACCGATGTAATCATTCCACTTAGGGAACGTATCGGAATGAAGAATCTTTATTGCCTGGCGAATTTCACGTTCTTCAGCGAGAAGTTTTTCACGTTTCTGAATTGCTTCTTCTAATGTCATTTTAACCTCTTAAGTTCGTTGATATTCTTAATATAGAAAAAAGATTGGCTATTGTAACCAATCTTCTTAATATAATTTTATTTCAGTCTACTAGGCTGTAAAGATTTCTCTCAAGACTTTTCCACAGGTTATCTCATAACTTAATGCAGCTATCTTCATTTTGTAAATGTTAATAAGCTCTGCTACCTGACGTTCCTTTGGAAATGCTCCTGATTCGAGCATCTTGATTGCGGATTCGTACTTTGCTTTCTTTTCAATAAGTTTTTCCATAATGGATTCCTTTTTGTTTTAAGTGATACATATAATATATCGTTAAAAGAATCCGTTTTGTAAAGCACTAAAGAATATCAGTTATTATCATTACACCTAGAATAAAGAATACGATAAGCACCGCAGCTAGAATGCTACCTGATGACGTTCCATAAATGAATGCTTCTGGTCGTCCTGCAGACTGGGCTGCTGTGATTACCATCGCGGTTTGAAAGTCATACATAATTTCCTCCTTTTTTATTTATCAATGGAAGTCCTTCTAAAAATAACAAAACCCCGTGACCGTTGTCACAGGGTTCCGACATTGTTTCCAACCCGAGGTCAATATCGGCAAACCTCGCCGGGCTGGTCAAAAAGGAGCCACCAGACACCGGAATCTTAACAAAATATAGGTGCGACGATGGGACTCGAACCCATAACCCGCTGGTTAATAGCCATTATAGGAACAATCTTTGCATTACTGCGGACAGTAAAGTAAGCTGCTCTACCATTGAGCTACGTCGCACCATTTTTAAACACTCGCCGGGAATCGCCCTATTTCCTTCTTCGGCTGCGGATTACCCGCCGCCCTGACTCGAACAGTATTTAATAATACGGCTAAAAGTTTGCAGCGGGGTGTAAAATACCGTAAAATAATTGTCATTTATAATAGGAACACCGTTTGCTGCGTTATATCTATAATATAGTAATTACTTCTTCATTTGTAAACCCCTTTAATCGCAATCTTTATTGATTTCATACGGAGGAGGTTCAACAGGCGGTGTGTCAAGGCGAATAACCTTAACATTTTCCGCACTCACAGGTGCACCTTCGATGCTTGCAATGATAATCTGCTTCATGGCATCGTATTCTTCATCAGTTGCACCTTCCGGGATTTCAAACGTTCTTTTGGTAGTATAGGTAACTTCGAACTGCATGATCAGTCTCCTTACTTCTTTTTCTTGGTTGTGGTTTTCTTAGCAGGGGCTTTGCGGGTTCGCGGCTTGGGAGCAGGCTTCGGCTTCTCTTCCGTTACCACGACAATCTTAAAGACTTTACCTTGTTTCGTTTCCATTTTCGTATCTCCTTATGTTGTTAATATAGTTAATTGATGACCAAATGTAAATACTCTTAATGTAATTATTTTTTATCAGTCATCTTCATCATCTTCATCATCTTCTACAGGGTCTTCATCATCATACACGGAATCATATCCGCATTCAGGACATTCCCATCCTTCAACCAACTGGTGATCGATATTGGGATCATCAGTAATCATTCGTTTGAGTTTTGCATCACAGTTTGGACATCTCATTATTTACCTCTTAATTAGTGCCAATAAAAAAGTGTAAAACTATTCTTTTCAAGAAGACCCTTATCTGTTCCAGTAATTTGCTGAATATCTTCTTGTTTGATATTCCATTTATTAACATATTCTATGAGTTTAAATGGAGAATCGAATCGTTCATACGTTAGTTTTTTATTCATATTCTTAATATAGAAAAAGATGTGGCTATTGTAAACCACATCCTTATCTTATATTCTGTTCAGTTATCTTATGGAAGTTCTATATGGAATACGAAATAACTGCTTCCCG
>Ga0265299_10001966_pt1 | contig 22002 bp, 16 predicted proteins | sample AusTroGonzalo_MG_4_FD_193485 | JGI IMG/M metagenome (GOLD analysis project Ga0265299, IMG submission 193485) | Bovine rumen microbial communities from tropical cattle in Woodstock, Queensland, Australia - Gonzalo_02 | ecosystem: Host-associated > Mammals > Digestive system > Stomach > Rumen ... | reverse complement strand
AGAGAAAGTACCGTCGGAATTAAAGGTCACCTGTGTGTTAGAAGCGTTGACACCCACCTTCTGATAAGTAGGCTGCAGCTTGGTCTTCACATTGGCAGCAACAACTTCACCACCAGCCTGAGCCAGTAATTTCTCGCTGGTGAAAGCGCAACCCGGCTGACTGTACTTCCAGGTGCCAATCAACATCTGCTGTGACACTTTGGTACCAGTCATTCCCAATACGCTCTGCAACACCGTATTCACAGCATTTCCTGTTGTCGTAGCTGTCGTCGTACCAGTCTGACTACCCGTCAGTACATCAGAAAGGACTGCATTTCCCAACTGATCAATAGTTGTATTACCAGTATTACATCCAGTGAACATCATCATTGCAGCAACTGCAACAAATAAAATAGTCTTTTTCATTTTGTTTATTTTTTTAGTTATTTCCTTATTCAGACATGTTATTGACTGCAAAAGTACGAAATAATCACGAAACAAGGAAGAAAAGAGCCATTATTTTCGCTTTTTCGATATTACGGCAAGCGATATTCAAATGGAGAGAGGGGAAGTCCGCTCTGCAAACCATAGACATTCACACCCAACGGATTATCTTTCCAAGCATAGCGCACGGCAGAAGGTTTCGTCATAGGAGCAGAGATAACAATCCGAGCACCATCGGCCGTAGCCTCCACATTTTGGAACGCCCCCTTTTCATCGGCTAGTTCAAAATATTTCAGAGCACCGGCCTTCAGGGGCTGATCAAGGGTGAGCACCACTTGTCCATCCTTGGCCTCGGCTTTCAACACCTGAGGAGCCAACAGCACTTTCTTGCCATAAACCAGAGACTCAAAATCAAGGGCAATACGCTGAGCCACCTCCTTTTTACGCAAGGGATGGATATCAACAGTCTCGCCCAGATCAATCGTCAAAGCCAGTTCGGCATAAGGATCTTCCAATGCCACGATACGCTGAGCCTCACGAACACGTGACCAGCCCGTATCCTGCGGACGCTCGAAAGGTGCCATATAGTTAGCCAATTGCACGATGACAAACGGCAGTTGCGGACGTTCGAAAGCCTGACGCCAGTTGGCCATCAGCAAGCGAAGCATCGGGGCATACTCTGCAGCCTGTTTCATTCCCGTATTGGACTCGCCCTGATACCACACCACGCCCGCTACAGCAAAGGGTGCCATGGGATGTATCATACCATTGAAGAGCGTAGAGGGCTGGTTCTGCAAACTGACACCCACACCGATACTGTGCGGCATTTCGGCTCCCCGACATACTTTCCACTGCTGACCAAGGGGCTGTTCATCACCCTTTCCAAACACAAACTTATAAGGTTTTTCCTCGATGAAATGGGGCATTCCGCTCTTATTCACAAAACGTACGGTAATCACATTATCGCCCTCACGAAGCAATCCTTCTGGTACCTGATAGCGACGCGGCGGATACTGATAGCCCGTGTTACCCACCAGTTTACCGTTAATATAAGTATAGTCGCAATCATAGAGGGTGCCAAGGAGCAACTGGGCTTTCTTTCCAGCATGACGGGCATCAATATGGATATGCTGGCGCAGCCACAGAGAACCGATCCATTCACGCTGGGGCAACAGAGAGGCATATTGGTTCACCTCCGTCCACTGGGAGTCATCATAATCCGGGAAGGTGTATTTGCCGATACCGGGATCGGTGGCATTCAGTATTTTCTGCCATTGTTGCTCGGCCTGACCTGCAGCTTTCTGCTGGGCAGCCACGTAGTCATCATCCTGATAAAGCTGCATCTGCTTGTAATACAAGGGAAAATGCTTTGCCAATGTGTCGGCGGCGATCCAGGCTTCAATAGGCGTACCGCCCCAGGCACTTTCAATGATACCCTGTGCCACGCCCTTCTCACGCTGCAACTGTTTGCCAAGGAAATAGCCGATAGAGGAAAAGCGCCATGCATTCTCCCTATTCAGTTTCTTCCAGGACGTGGGGCGCAGGTCGGCACTCGGTCCGTGCGTATCCGTCTGATACTGCACATGGAATAGGCGCACCATCGCATTACTGTCATTCAGTTCATCGGGATACTGGGGCGACACACGCTCCAACGTGGTCTCCATATTCGACTGACCAGTGCAGAGCCACACATCGCCAATCCACACGTCAGTGAGAGTGGTTACCTCCGGCTCCTCACCTCTCACCTCTAAAACATACGGTCCGCCCGCCTTCATCGCCGGCAGGTTCACGCGCCAGCAACCATTGTCACCGGCCACCGCCGTTGCGGTCTTCTTATTCAGTTTCACTACAACATGCTCACCGGCATCGGCCCTTCCCCAAACGGGTACCGTCGTACCGCGCTGAAGGACCATACCCGACTGGAATATCTGTGGCAGACGCACCTTGGCATTGCACACAACTGCACTCGTCAGAAGTGCAAACATAAAAAAGACTGCTTTTCTCATAACAGTGCAAAAATACACTTTTTCTATAAAAAAACACTTAAAACAAAAGACTTTTTCCCGTAATGAAACAATTAGAATAGACTTATGAAACATTCTATAATAAATAAATGAATTAAAAAGGTTACCTTTGCACCGAATTTATTAAAACTAAAAACTATTTCGACAATGAACCAAGAAGCAAAAGGCTTTTACAAGCTTTCATGGCTCCAGCGCATCGGCTTCGGCTCAGGTGACCTGGCGCAGAACCTGATTTTCCAAACGGTAGCATGCTACCTGATGATTTACCTGACTACAGTCCTGAAGTTGAATCCGGCCTTCGTCAGTGGTCTGATTCTCACCGTAAGACTCATAGACTGTTTCTGGAGTCCTGTAGTCGGACGATATATTGACAACAACAACCCCAAATTAGGCAAATACCGTTCCTACCTGCTCTATGGCGGTATCCCCCTCACGGCTGCTGCCTGTCTGCTGATGCTTCCTCAGGCTGCAGAATGGTCGATGACCATGAAGATTGTGTATGCTACAGTGAGCTACACCGTGCTGAGCATGATCTACTCTGTTGTCAACATCCCTTACGGCTCTATCATGGCCAGTATGACTCGCGACAACGACGAGGTGCTGATCCTGACTTCTACACGAATGGTATGTGCTAATATCGGTCAGATTGTGGTACAGGCAGGATTCCCCATCGGACTGGCTATCTGTGTGCATGAGGCTATCGACTGGAACCAGGCCACTTTTATGGCTATCGGTACCATTCCAGCCTTCGTTATCTTGCCATTGCTGCCCACACTGAAGAAATGGTTGGGTAAGAAAGGTCTTTACTACACACTGCTTGCCATCGGTCTCGTAGGATTTGCCATCCTGTTCACCATCGGTAAGTTCTTTGATGTTGAAGAGCTCAACACTCTGGTTCAGATTGCCAAGGTGATGACGGGTGTAGGACTGCTGGTCGGTTCACTGATGTGGGCATTGGTGCCTGAGGTTATCACCGAGGCAGAATACCGCACAGGCAACAGACCCGCTGCCACGGTGAACGCACTGGCCGGTGTGGCATTCAAGGCCGGCTTCTCTATCGCCGGTTGGATCACACCTCTGGTCATGGGCTGGATTGGCTTCAACTTTGCTAGCGAAGAGTCTGCGCTACCCACAGCGCCCAGCGCCTGGTTTATAGTGACTTGCGTATTTGCCCTTGTAGGCTTTGTACTTCTGATGCTTTGCTTCATGGGTAGCAAGGAGAATATCACCACAACACCCGAGAAGCCCGTCACCTTTGGTGAGATGTGGCAGGAGTTCAAGGCCAACAAGTGTCTACAGTTGGTACTGAGCATCTTTGTGGTGGTATTCCTGGCATCTTTCATCAGTGCTCCCGTAAATGCATACTACACGAAGTTGGCCAACTATTCTGCCATTGCACAGAATGCCATCCTGGTGTTCACCTGTATCATTCCTGCCATTCTCCTCGTTGTTGTAGGATGCCTTATCTACAAATATCCTCTTACCGACGAGAGACTGGACGAAATCAACAAAGAAATCGAAGCACGTAATAATAAATAATGAATAAGACTATTAAGATTATGACGCTCTGTCTGACCATGATGCCAATGGCATCCATGGCTCAGGAGGGCTTGAAAGATGCCATCGGAAAATATTGTCTGATTGGTGCCGCTATCAACCAGTGGCAGAGCGACGGACAAGTTCCTGAGGCAGATGCTCTGACGGATAAGCACTTTAATTGTGCCGTTGCAGAAAACTGTATGAAACCTGAGTCACTGGCTCCCGCCGAAGGCATCTTCGACTTCCGTGTGGCAGATAAGTTCGTTAACTATTGTCAGAAGCACAAGTTGAAGGTTATCGGTCACTGTCTGGTATGGCACTCACAAGCCCCCGACTGGTGGTTCACCAATGGCTATGCAGCCAGTCCTGCCTCCAAAGAGGTATTGAAAGCGCGTCTTATCAAGCACATCAAGACGGTAGTAGGTCATTACAAAGGCCAGGTTCATGGTTGGGATGTAGTCAACGAGGCTATCGAGGACGATGGTTCTTTCCGTAAGTCACACTATTACCGTCTGTTGGGCGAGGAATTCATCGAGATTGCTTTCCGCACCGCACATGAGGCCGACCCCGATGCTGAGCTTTACTATAACGACTATTCCATGGCTGGTGCCGCTAAGCGCGAGGCCGTATGCAACCTGGTGAAGAAGCTGAAAGCCAAAGGACTGCGTATCGACGGTGTAGGCATGCAGAGTCACAATGGCTTGGACTACCCCAACCTGGCTGAATATGAGAAGAGTATCGAGGCTTTTGCAGCCTGTGGTGTGAAGGTGATGATTACGGAGCTCGACATGAACGTGCTACCCAACCCAGAAGGCTTCGGCGGTGCCGATATCGCTCAGAACTTCGAGTTGCAGAAGAGATTCAATCCATACACAGAAGGCCTGCCTGCAGCCAAACAAAAAGAAGTTGACCAGCGTTGGATGGACCTCTTTAAGATTTACTATAAGCACCGTGACAAGATTGCCCGCATTAACCTTTGGGGGGTCAGCGACGGTGGATCATGGCTCAACGGATGGCCTATTCAGGGACGTACGAACTATCCCCTGCTCTTCGACCGTCAATATAAGGAGAAGCCTATTATCAAAGAAATTATCAAACTTTATAAATAAAAACTACTATGGCTAAATTACCTCGTTATTTGTTCCCAAGCGATTATATGGCAGACCCCTCTGCCAACGTGTTTAACGGACGCCTGTACGTCTACCCCAGTCACGACTGGGACGCCGGCGAATGCTTCGATGACGATGGCGGTCATTTCCAGATGCGCGACTATCACGTGCTGTCATGGGATGATGTTGAGAATGATGAAGCTACCGACCACGGTGTGATTCTCGATGTTGACCAGGTGAAATGGGCCGAGAAGCAGATGTGGGACAATGACGTTGTAGAGAAAGACGGTAAGTATTACCTGATTTTCTCTGCCAAGGGTTATGACGGCGTGTTCCACCTTGGTGTGGCTGTAGCCGATAAGCCCGAAGGTCCGTTCATCCCTCAGGATGCGCCTATCCGCGGTTCATTCTCTATTGACCCCAGCGTGTTCAAGGATGACGATGGTCAGATTTACTGCTACTTCGGTGGTCTCTGGGGCGGACAGCTTCAGTGGTGGCACGGCACCTATCATGGTTTCGCCTCTATCCCTGGCAAGTATGGCGACGATAACGGTCTCATCGACTTGGGTCCTGCTCCCGACCATAAGACACAGCTCTTTGCCAAGCCCGACGCGCCTGCTATCCCAAGTGCAGTGGTACGCATGAGCGACGACGTGCTTCAGTTTGCAGAGGCACCACGTCCAGTTATCATCCTCGATAAGGACGGACAGCCTCTGAAGGCTGGTGATCCGCATCGTTTCTTCGAAGCCAGCTGGATGCATAAGTATAATGGCAAATACTATCTCTCTTACTCTACTGGCGACAGTCACTATCTGTGTTACGCCATTGGTGACAATCCTTACGGTCCCTTCACCTATCAGGGTGTTATCTTGGAGCCTGTTGTGGGTTGGACCACTCACCACTCTATCGTAGAGTACAAGGGACAGTGGTATTTGTTCTACCACGACTGCGTGCCCTCTAACGACATCACACACCTGCGTTCACTGAAGGTGCAGCGCCTCTACTACAACGAGGACGGCACCATCAAGACCGTTGTCAATGAATAACCTCACTATTATAGAATATTACTATCACCACCATCAGGCCGAACTGCTCGCATACGTGAGCAGCAGGCTTGGTGGGAAAGAGGAAGCTGAAGATATCGTTCAAGATGTCTTCCTACGCTTGTTGCAAAATAACAGCCCCATCATTGAGGGCACACTCCATGCGCTTGCCTATACGATAGCCCGCAACCTGATTACCGATTATTATCGCAGGAAGCAATGGGCTGTCAAGAATGGCATACAGCCCATTGACTACAGGCAGCAGGCTGTGACAGCCGATGATGAAGCAGCACACCCACTCTCCGTTCACGAGATAACATCATTCCTGGAACGTGGTCTGCTGCGTGTTCCCGAGAAATGTCGCGAACTATACCGCATGCACATCTATGACGGTATGCAGGTCAGTGATATCTCCCAACAGACAGGCGAGAACTACAAATCCGTGGAGTATCGCCTGGGTATTGCCAGAAAAGAAATCAGAAAATACTTAAGACATATATCGTGAAGAAAATAGTATTATTCCTCTTCGCATTGCTCACACTGTCAGCAAGCGCTGAGGATGGCCATCGTCTGTGGCTACGTAGCGAACTGCCCAATGACATCGTGGAGAAGATAGATCCCACTATGCCCGATGATGATGGCTACCGCATCAATGGTCATACCATCACCGCCCGTACAAAGATGGGACTGCTATACGGACGCTATGCCCTGCTGCGTGGCGAACAGGGTGAGTCACACCCCTTTTATAAGCTACGTATTCTGAACCATTGGGACAATCTTGATGGCAGCATCGAGCGTGGCTATGCAGGCAAGAGTATTTTCTGGAGCCTCACCCCCTCTTCAAAGGGCGAGGGGAGTAATATCACTCCTATCAACAAAGAGCTAATTGAAGAATATGCAGAAGCCAATGCTTCTATCGGTATCAATGGTACGGTGCTGAATAATGTGAACGCATCACCCAAGATGCTCACACGCGTATATATTAATAAGGTGAAGGAGATAGCCGATATCCTGCGCCCCTGGGGCATCAAGGTCTATCTGTCGGTAAACTTCGGATCACCGAAAGCACTGGGAGAGACAAAGACTGCCGACCCATTGGACCCACAGGTTAAGAAATGGTGGAAGAACAAGGCAAAAGAAATCTATAAGGATATTCCCGACTTCGGCGGTTTCCTGGTGAAAGCCAATAGCGAGGGACAGCCTGGACCATTCGACTACGGACGCACCCATGCCGACGGTGCCAACATGCTGGCCGACGCCCTGGCACCCTATAAAGGCATCGTTATCTGGCGCTCTTTCGTCTATGGTGCCAAGCATCATGGTGAAGACCGCGTGAATCAAGCTGTCAGTGAGTTTGCTGAGCTCGACGGACAGTTCCGCGAGAATGTTATCCTGCAGTCCAAGAATGGTCCGCTTGACTTCCAGCCACGTGAGCCCTATGCACCTATCTTCGACAAGATGCAGAAAACACCCCAGATGGCAGAATTGCAGATCACGCAGGAGTATCTGGGTCAGAGTTGGCACTTGGTATATCTTGCTCCCATGTGGAAGGAGTTCTTCTCGTTTGTGAAACCCAGCAAGCTCGTAGGTATTTCTGGCGTTGCCAATATCGGACTGGATACAAACTGGTGCGGACATCATTTCTCACAAGCCAACTGGTACGCATTCGGTCGCTTGGCTTGGAATCCCAACCTCAACTCAAGAGAGATTGCGGAGGAGTGGGTCAAACAGACCTTTGATAATGAAAAATTAAGAATTAAAAATTATGATTACACTGTAGACGACAACTCAAGTAAATTAGCTAACCATAATTTTTCATTTTTAAATTCAATTCTCAGCATGATGTTGAGAAGTCGTGAGGCCTGCGTGGATTACATGATGCCCTTAGGACTGCATCATATCTTCAAATTCGACCATCACATGGGACCTCAGCCTGATGGTTATATCAAGAGATACCCCATTGAGTGGTGCCCCGTTTACTACCACCGTGCCAATGGCGACAGCATCGGTGTGGACCGCACCCATACGGGTAGCAATGCCACAGGACAGTATCCTGAGCCGTATTGCTCACTCTACGATGATATCAACACTTGTCCCGAGCGTTACCTGCTCTGGTTCCACCGCGTGCCCTGGACACGCCGCATGAATAGCGGACGTACCCTTTGGGAGGAGATGCAATGGCATTATAACCAGGGAGTAAGCGAGGTGGAGGACTTTATCCGCATCTGGCAGGAAGCCCGTCCTGAGATTGACGAGCAGCGCTGGAAGGAAGTCAACGACCGCCTGCAGCGGCAGCTCAAGGATGCCAGGGAATGGCGCGACGTATGCCTTGGCTACTTCGGAAAACTTCAGGGAAAGTAATTACCTATACCCCTTTCATCCATTCTGAAACGGTGGTGCCTATATGTTTCTTAAAGGCAGCACTGAAGGTGCTGTAGCTATGGAAGCCACTTTGCTTGGCGAGCATGACGGCCGTGGTGGCTGGCATTGTATCCTTATTCTCATGATACAACCGGATGAAATGCTCGATACGCAGGCGGTTGATATAGGCATTATAGGTGATGCCCTGCTGGGCAAAGTAATGACTTAGATACGTACGGTTGGTGCCGATGCAGATGGCAAGCTGCTGCAGGGTGAGGTCATGCTGCAGATAGAAGTGCTTGTCTTCACATGCTTGCCTCAGCAACGCGCCGATATCAATACCCTTGGGAGCTTCCACCTTCTCTTCCTCGACAGCCTCAAGCTGCTGCAATGTCTCTATGCGCCAAAGCAGGATAGCGATGATAAGCAGCGAGAAGAACTGTGAGAAAAACTCCCTTGCCATTTCGCCCGTATTGGTGGTATAACCTTCGAATATGACAGACAGGACGGTGACGAGCAGCATACTCTGCCACACCTCCTTGTGTTCCAAATCGGCATAGTTCTCACGCAGCCACCGGTTATACTTCAGCAACGAATATATATAATAGATGATGAAGACGAAGATGACACCCATCTGCCAGTAGTCCAACACCTCAAGGAGATGGTAGGGATCATGGCCGGCAATGCCGACGGCAAACACGATAACGATGGGCACATGAGCCAAAAGCCACGGCCATATCCTGTGCCGGCGGTCCTGCAACACAGACTGCAGCACGGCCATCATTAGCGGCACAAGCGTGATACGGTCGAGCGTGATAGCGGTGAGGTTACGTATCATACGGTCCTCGGTGAGCCAGTGGATACCAAGCACATACCACCACACGTGACTCAGCGCTACCGTCAAGAAGAAAGCTGCCGTCCACACGCGCAGTGCCTTAGGAGGGGTGACGGCCGGTGCTATGGCATTCGCACGCCTCAGCCACAGATAGACAGCGGCAATAAAAGCCAGCATCGTGACCCCGCCATAGAGAATCAGGAAAAGGTGATTCTGAAGACTTTCATATCCATACATGTGTGCAAAGATACACATTTTTCCCTAATTCCATTGAATACTGCTTTCAGAATTTACAAAAGAGTTTCAGAAATCACAAAATTATCGGTTTCATCGACCTGAAACACTCGACAAACGAGTCATTTTTACATAAAATAACTACCTTTGCACAGAAGAAAGAATAGAAATTTTCAAGATGATTGCAAGGGAAAGAATTGTAAGACCGGATTTTTTAAGAGAAGGCGATAAAGTGGCGCTCGTATCGCCTGCCTACTGGATGCCGCAGGAGGCCATACAAGAGGCTGCCGAGACCATTAAAGCATGGGGACTGGAACCCATTATCGGTCCTCACACCAACAGTTTGAACGTGAATGTCTATGCAGGTACTGCCGGAGAGCGTGCCTCAGACATCATGTGGGCACTTGAGGACGACTCCATCAAGGCAATTATCTGTACGCGAGGCGGCTACGGCTCCATCCACCTGCTCAACCGCATCCACCAGGAGCATTTCCTGCAACATCCCAAATGGCTGATGGGTCATGGCGACATCACCATCCTGACCAATGCCATCGTGAGTGCCGGCGTCATGAGTATCCACGGACCGATGGCATACCAGATATCCAACAACCAAGGCATTGACACAGAAATAACACGCAGCCTCCTAATGGGCAGCGTGCCACAATACAAAATACCTAGTTCTAATGAAAATGTGTGTGGACATGCTGAGGGCATACTGATAGGCGGCAACCTGTCCAGTTACTCTGCCATGGCAGGTACCAAGTTCATTCCTTCCGTCAATCAGGACGTGATACTTCTCATCGAGGAGATAGAGGAGTCACTCCATGACATTGACAGACTGTTCTACATGCTACAGCTGCAGGAAAGTTTCAAAAGGGTAAAGGGTATTATCTTCGGCTCGTTCAGTTCCATCAAATACGATCTGCGATTTGGCAGTGTGGAACAGATGCTGCTGACCCATATCCACGATCTGAACACTCCCATTTGCTGTGGCTTCCCCGTGGGATGCAACAGTTGTGTGCCCCTCATCGAGGGAGCACCATGCACACTTGACGTCACCAAGGAGGAGAGTACCCTGACCTTCAATATCGAAGGAAACCAGCAGACCTATCACCTGGAGAAGGAAGCGCTGCAACTGATCAAGTAAAGTCGAAGCTCAGCTGGCCATCCCCCAGTAGATTATATGACATCCGGTGATACGGTGTCGTACCATACTGGCGGATGGCTTCTCTGTGTTTCTTAGTGGGATAGCCTTTATTGGAACGCCAATCGTACTGCGGATATTCCTCAGCCAACTGGTTCATATAGTCATCACGGTAGGTCTTTGCCAAAATAGAGGCAGCAGCTATCGAAAGATACTTGCCGTCGCCTTTAACAATGGTGGTGTGAGGTAAATCCTTGTATTTCTTGAATCTATTACCATCCACGATGACAGCCTCTGGGCGTACCTTCAATTGATCCAATGCGCGATGCATCGCTAGAATGGAAGCATTCAAGATGTTGATTTTGTCGATTTCTTCAGGCGTCACGATACCCACAGCCCATGCCACGGCATCACGCTGGATGATGTCACGCAACTCATAACGCCGTTTCTCCGTGAGCTGTTTCGAGTCGTTCAACAGTTCATTTTGATAGCCTGCCGGCAGAATAACGGCTGCCGCATAGACACTGCCTGCCAGACAGCCGCGTCCGGCCTCATCGCATCCAGCTTCAATCTTGCCCTCGTAATAATGACTTGCCAACATAACTTTAAACTATGAACTAATCAAAACATCTGCAATACCCTGCGGACTCCCGCTACCAGCGCATCAATCTCCTCCTTAGTGTTATAGAGCGCGAAGGAAGCACGTACGGTGCCTGTTACACCCAGGCGATCCATCAAGGGATGGGCACAGTGGTGACCGGTACGTACGGCGATGCCGAGACGGTCGAGCAGCGTGCCCATATCCAGATGGTGGATATCACCGACCAGGAATGACACGACGGCATCCTTGTGGGGTGCCTCGCCAAACAGGCGGATATTGGGAATTGTGCGCATCTGCTCCATACAGTAGCGGGTTAGTTCCTGCTCATGGGCCTCGATATTCTCCATACCCAGCGACTCCATATACTTGATGGCGGTAGCCAGTCCGTGAGTAGCCACATAATCGGGCGTGCCGGCCTCAAACTTGAAAGGCAGGCGTTCGAAGGTGGTCTTCTCCCACGACACCTTGTCAATCATTTCTCCCCCACCCTGATACGGCGGCAGTTTCTCCAGCCATTCCTCCTTGCCATAGAGCACACCGATACCCGTAGGGCCATACATCTTATGACCACTGAATGCCAGGAAGTCACAATCCAGGTCCTGCACGTCAACCTTCATGTGAGGCGCACTCTGTGCACCATCCACCAATACGGGGATGCCATGTTCATGGGCCACCTTGATGATTTCCTTCACCGGGTTGATCGTACCCAGCACATTACTCACATGGGCAATGCTCACCAGTTTGGTACGACTTGAGATATAAGATGCGAGATTGGTGATGTCAAGACATCCTTTGTCATCAATAGGCAGATGCTTCAGCACGATGCCCGTCTTCCGGGCCTGCAACTGCCAGGGCACGATATTGGAGTGATGCTCCATATCCGTGACCAGCACCTCGTCGCCAGCCGTCATCTGCGACTCACAGAAGGTCTGTGCCACCAGGTTGATAGCTTCCGTGGTGCCACGTGTGAACACCACCTCCTCTATCTTGCGGGCATTGATAAACCCACGCACCGTCTCACGAGCAGCCTCGTGCAGATCCGTGGCCTGCTGACTCAGATAGTGCACCCCGCGATGCACATTCGCATTCACATTCAGGTATTCCTCGCGCATCGCATCCAGCACACACAGAGGTTTCTGTGTGGTAGCCGCATTATCCAGATAGACCAGCGGTTTCTTATATACTTCCCGCTGAAGGATGGGGAAGTCTTCTCTTATTTTTTTTATGTCGTACATATATTTTCTAAAATTGAGTGCAAAGATAAAAAATATTTCTCGATTTTCAATTGTCATTTCATGATTTTTTTCTATCTTTGCACCCAGAGACTAAACACTTAAAACTTACAGCGTATGAAACACTTATTACTTGCAGTAACAATGGTAACGGCCCTGAGCACTTCAGCATTTGCACAAGGCCAGGTAAAGAATGTGTATGCCAGCACCCAGAAGCTGAACATGGAGATGCTACAGAATACGGCTCAGCCCACCCAGTTGAACCGTTATCTCTTTGCAGGCTACAACACGCTGTGCGTACCAATGACCATAACAGCCGAGCAGTTGGGTGATGTGAAGGCTGAGCGCTTCGCAGGCATCCAGCAGGAAGGCAATGTACTGAACCTCTATTTCGTGGAGTGCACCAACGAAGGTATCCAGGCTGGTGTTCCCTATCTGGTCTATTCACCCAAGAGTCAGTACCTGCGCATCAAGAACAGCGATGCCCTCAATTTCAACAGCGACCTGAGATCTATCCACATGAGCGATAACGCAGGTAACACCGTAGTATTCAGCAGCAATTGGGAGACCGTGAAGAAAGACGGACTCTATGGCATTCCTGCTCAGCAGAACGTGACCCCACTGGAGGCTGTGCTCATCCGCACCGAGGCCGACAAAGCCTTCCTCCCCACCCGTTGCGGTTTCTCTTGGGACCAGCAGAATGCCTCTGCCAAGGAGTTGCGCATCGTACACCTCAGCGCATCTGAAGTAACTGCCATCAAGGGCGTAACCATCCGAAACACCTCTGGCGAGACCTACGACCTGAGCGGCCGCAAGGTGAACAACTCTGCCAAGGGCCTGCGCATTCAGGACGGTAAGAAAGTGGTGAAATAAAAGATTTCATCGAATACGAACGATAAGGCTCTTATCGAGATATCACTATAAGCAAAGCGGCGTCTCACTATCAGTGAAACGCCGTTTTGCTATATGGCATATATTTTATTTACACAGTTTACATCCTGTGCACTTATTCAGTTCGCCGCGAAAACGCTTCTCTACGAGATAGTGCAGGCGATCGCGCAGCGGCTCCAGTTGCATCTGGTCTATCACCTCGTTGATGAAGGCATTTTGCAGCAGGAGCTTAGCCTCTTTCAAGGGGATGCCACGCTGACGCATATAGAAAAGGGCGGCATCGTTGAGCTGACCAACGGTAGAACCGTGGGCACACTTCACGTCGTCGGCATAGATTTCAAGCATGGGCTGGGTGTACATGCGGGCTTCCTTCGTAGCCGTGAGGTTCTGATTAGTCATCTGCGAGGCGGTTTGCTGCGCCCCGTGTTCTACAAGCACACGACCTGCGAAGGCACCTACGGCCTTATCATCGAGCACATATTTATAGAGCTCCTTAGAGGTGCAATGAGGCACCTTATGAGCAATGAGCGTGTTGTTGTCCACATGCTGCTGTTTGTCGGCAATCACGCAGCCATAGCACTGGCACTCAGCACCCTCGCCACTGAAGGTGAGGTCGAGACGGTTGCGGGTAATACCGTTATGGAGCGTGATGACGTTGTGATTCACACGACTATTGGCCTGCTGGTCTATATACACGTTGCTCACGCGAACATTCTTATTGTGAGTCTCCTCAAGGCAGTACAGATCCAACGAAGCATTCTCGCCCACAAAGCATTCTATCACCTGTGTTGCCAGGAAATTACGGTCATCAGCAGCATGGTCGCAGAACAGCATCTTTATTTCGGCTCCCGCCTCCAAAATGATGAGCACACGGCGATTCACCATCAAATCAGGCACCACACGTTGGGCATTCTGAGGAGTAGACTTCAGGATATTTATGACCTGAATGGCACGGTCAACCTTCACATTCTTAGGCACATAAACCAGCATACCATCCTGCGCCAGCATCGTGTTAAGCGCCGTGATACCGTCCTCGCCGGTTTTAGCCTGCTTGGCATAGTATTTAGCCACCAACTCAGGATAATCGCACATAGAACCCACAATCACACCCTCAGGCAGATGTCCCTTAGGCTTATCATCGCGATAAAACATATCGTTCACCACGAAAAAAAGGCTCGTAGAGAGGTTGGGCACATCACAACGGAAGGCCTCGTAAGGGTCAACAGGTATCTGCAGGCGACTGAGGTTCAAACCATAGTCGGGCTCAAAGAGTTTCTGAATATCGGTGTACTTATAGCGCTCCACCTTTTTCGACGGGAAGCCCTGCTTACAGAAGTCATCAAAGGCTTCATCGCGCACGGCATTCATCGACTCTGGCGCATGGGAGAATATCATTTGCCGAGCCTGCTTATATAAATCTATGTATTGCTGTTCACTCGAAGTAATCATTCTTTCTTAATTCTTAACTCTTAATTCTTAATTATGATTACTCTTCCCCGATCTCTTCCTTAATCCAGTCGTAGCCGTGCTCCTGAATCTGCTGAGCAAGCTCGGGCCCACCTGTCTTCACAATTTTTCCCTTGTAGAGTACATGTACGAACTGGGGTTTGATCATTTCCAACAAACGGTCGTAGTGGGTAATCACGATGCACGACGTCTCAGGCGTTTGCAGTTTGTTCACACCCTCAGCCACAATGCGCATAGCGTCCACATCCAGACCAGAGTCGGTCTCATCGAGGATAGAGAGCTTCGGCTCCAACATAGCCATCTGGAAAATCTCATTGCGTTTCTTCTCGCCACCACTAAAGCCCTCGTTCACCGAACGGTTTGCCAGTTTTGAGTCGAGCTCCACCACCTTACGCTTCTCGCGCATCAGCTTCAGGAACTCTGCAGCATTCAGCGGTTCCAATCCCTGATACTTACGCTTCTCGTTGATAGCGGCCTTCATGAAGTTATTCATGCTGACGCCTGGAATCTCCACAGGATACTGGAAACTCAAGAAAAGGCCCTCGTGAGCTCTGTCCTCAGGCTTCATCTCCAACAGGCTTTTACCGTTGAAGAAGGCTTCGCCCTCAGTCACCTCGTAGAGAGGATTACCCACGAGCACAGCGCTGAGCGTAGACTTACCAGAGCCGTTAGGACCCATGATAGCATGTGTCTCGCCATCATTAATCACCAGGTCTATGCCCTTCAATATTTCTTTATCGCCAATCTTGGCATGCAGGTTTCTTACTTCTAACATCTTGATTTTAGTCTTTTTCAGTTTGCAAAGTTACGAAAAGTCGAGCGCAAAACAAAAGAATTCATTCTTTTTTTTGCCGAGACGTAGTAACTTCGGCAAAGCCAGAGTTACGAAAAGTCGATTGAAATGCAAAAGGAAAACTTGTTTTTCTTTTCATTTCCGAGCGCAAAGTAACTTCGGTGAAGCCAGAGTTACGAAAAGTCGAGAGCAAAAACGAAAAACTTGTTTCTTTTTTTTGCCGAGACGGAGTAACTTGGCGATTTTTATCGCAAAGTAACGGAAAAATGAAAGAATTTCAAAGAGAAAACACAAAAATCCACCATATTATTTAGTTTTCTCGTTAATTATGCTTAACTTTGTCGCGAAAAAATCTACCAATCAAAAAGTGGAACAGGCAATCTACATTGTTACCCTTATACTGACCGGACTTATCAACTTGGCCATGGGGGGCATTCTTTTTGTAGGCAATAAGGCCTATCGCCAGCAAACCGTATACCTTCGTGCACGTTTGCTGACTATCTTGTGGCTTGTAGCTTTTGGTTTAGGCTACTTCATCCAGGCCATCTTCCTATGGCGCTACACCTGGCCCACTGCCGCATCGGCGCTCACCGTGAGCTTCTTCCATATCGGGGCCATCTGTTTCAACTGGGGCTATATTCCCCTGCTTAATCCGAATTACCTGACGAAGGGCATCGTGATTCGCGACACCCTTATCTATGTTGTAGGCCTTATCACCTACTGGACCGTAGCCATGCTGTGGCATCATGCGCCAACGTATATCAGCCTGGCCTTCTGCATTTTCTTTGCCTATGCGGCCTGGTCGGTATTCACGTTCTACAGGACATACAACCGCGTGAGTCTCCGCATGATACGCATGACATCCGGCAACGTGATGCAATTTATCCGTTGGATGCAGGTATGCTGCGACTGTATCGTACTCTTTGGTATTGGCAGCGTGGCTATCACAGCCATCTTCCCCAATGAGATTATCCCCTTTGTCCTACTCCTCACATCAGGTGCAGGAATGTTTATGTATATCGCTTATTCCATTAGCAATTACGGAAAATATCTCTCATGAAGAAAATTCGCCTTATCCATTTTCTGACAGCAGCCTTGATCATTGTCACCACACTCTGTTCCTGTGGTGAGAAATACGTCTATGTAGAGAAGGTCAATCAGGCCGACAGCCTCATCAACATTGCTTATAAGAATCACGACTACGACAGTCTGATTATCCTGGCCGACAGCATGCAGAAAACAGGAGCACTGTCTGACATGAAAGCCTGCTACTGGCGCGGCTATGCTTTTTCGCGCCAGAAGAAGATGCGACTGGCTGAGAGCAACTGGCAACGTGCCATCTCGCTCGACATCCAGACAGACGAGGATAAGGAATACTATGCCAAATCGGCCAACCGACTGGCTGGTGTCTTGCTGCTCAAAGGCGAATATGAGGCAACGATGAAGGTAGCCATTCCTGCTATGGAGATGATGAAGGAAACGAAATTGGATCAGACGGCCGACTATACCTACCTATTGATTACCCTGGGTTGCTGCCAACTGCAACTGGATAAGCCCTCAGAGGCCGCTGTCAACTTCGAACAGGCACACCTACTCTATTCCAAGATGACTGAACAAGAGCCTACTGCCAGCCAATACTCAAATGCCATCATTGGTGTTATCACCATTACGGATAGCTACCTCCTGCAGAAACGCTACACAGAGGCTTTCTATTGGATTTCACATCTGGAGGAACTGCTCAACCAATACAAGCAGTTGCCCGATGCCGAACAAGTATTTTTCGACAAGCAAGAGGCGCGTCTCAATTTCTATCGAGCCACCACATTGGAGGGTCTGGGGCAGCATTCCGAGGCAGCAAAAGCCTACGACAGAGCCCGTCAGACAGACTATGCAATGACCAACGAGGGAAAACTGGAGGCCACCACCTACCTGATGTCGGCTCAGCGTTTCGAGGAAGCAGCCCACAACTTCGAGGTTCTTAACGAACAGGTCAGCAAATACAACGTAAAACTCTCGCTCGACATCATCCAGCATTATCTCTTACCAAAATACAGGGCTAATGTAGGTGCTCAGCAACTTGACTCGGCCTTGCAGACAGGTATGCAGATTTGTAATGCCCTGGACACGGCTATCGTACAGACACAACAGGACGAGGCCCTTGAACTGGCTACGCTCTATAACCTACAACAGAAGGAGACGGTCTTCGTACAGCAGAAAGCCGATATGGCTCGTCAGCGCATGGCAGCCACTATCGTTGCCCTCGCCCTGATCATCCTCTTCTTCGTGCTGATTATCTACTTCCGTCATAAGGCTGCGATGCGTCTGGAAACGGCTTATTATCAATTGGAGATAGCCAACGAGAAGACCAAGGAATCGTCGCGCATGAAGACCTCGTTCATTCATCAGATGTCGCACGAGATTCGCACGCCGCTGAATATCCTGAGTGGTTTTGCGCAGATCATCTCTACGCCAGGCATCAAACTCGACGAGGAGACCAAGCAGGAGATGAACAGCAAGATCATGGAGAACACCGTTCGCATCACCGAACTGGTAAACAAGATGTTGGAGATGAGTGAGGCCAGCAGCAAGACCGTGATAGAGCGTGCCGATAATATCCCTGCCACTCAGATTGCCGTAGAGGCGATGAATGCTTTCCCCATTGGTGAAAAATACAAGATTCCCATTGACCTGCAACTGGGTAACGATGTCAACGACATTCGCATCCTCACCAACGAGCAGGCTGCTACGCGTGCCTTGGTGCTGCTGCTTGATAATGCTGAGAAATACACCAAGGAAGGTGCCATCCACTTGAAGATAGACTCTCCTTCTGAGAAAATTATCCGTTACACCATTGAAGATACGGGTATCGGTGTGCCCAAGGCGGAGGCCGAACATATCTTCGAGGAGTTTGTACAGCTCGACGAGAACAAAGAAGGCACGGGTATCGGTCTCACCGTAGCCCATAGCATTGCTAACCGACTGGGGGGCGATATAATCCTTGACACCACTTATACCAGCGGTGCCCGTTTCATCATGACGTTGCCTTTATAAAAAAGAGAAGTGGGATTGTTGTTTATCCTACGGTGCCCTCCAGCGATACGCTAAGCAGTTTCTGTGCCTCTACAGCAAATTCCATCGGCAATTTCTGAATCACCTCTTTCGCATAGCCGTTGACAATCAGTCCTACAGCCTGTTCAGTAGGTATGCCACGCTGGTTGCAGTAGAACAGTTGTGCTTCTGAAATCTTTGATGTCGTTGCCTCATGTTCGAAGATTGCCGTATCATTATGCACATCCATATAGGGGAAGGTATGCGCACCACAGTCAGAACCAAGCAGCAAGGAGTCGCACGATGAATAGTTACGTGCATTATCTGCAGTAGCAGCAGCACGCACCAGTCCACGATATGAGTTCTGCGAATGTCCTGCCGAGATACCCTTCGAGATGATTGTCGACTTGGTATCCTTGCCCAGATGAATCATCTTCGTGCCTGTATCAGCCTCCTGATAATTATTGGTCACGGCTACGCTATAGAACTCAGCCTGCGAACGATCGCCACGCAGGATACATGAGGGATATTTCCAGGTGATAGCCGAACCAGTCTCTACCTGTGTCCACGAGAGTTTAGAGTCTACGCCACGCAGGTCGCCACGTTTCGTCACCAGGTTCAGCACGCCGCCTTTACCATTCTCATCACCAGGATACCAGTTCTGTACGGTGGAATATTTCACCTCAGCGCGGTCCTTCACGATAATCTCTACGATAGCGGCATGTAGCTGGTTCTCATCGCGCATAGGAGCCGTACAGCCTTCAAGATAGGACACGTAGGCATCATCATCAGCAATAATCAGGGTACGCTCAAACTGACCTGTATTTCTGGCGTTGATGCGGAAATAAGAGCTCAGTTCCATAGGGCAGCGCACACCCTTGGGGATATACACAAACGAACCATCAGAGAAAACGGCCGAGTTGAGGGCAGCAAAGAAATTATCCTTATATGGAACCACAGTTCCCAGGTACTGACGCACCAAATCAGGATGTTCCTTGATAGCCTCACCAATAGAACAGAAGATGACCCCTTTCTCGCGCAGTTTCTCCTTGAAGGTGGTCTTCACAGAGACAGAGTCCATGATGGCATCCACAGCGGTATTGCCACTCAGCGCCAAGCGTTCCTCAAGGGGGATACCCAGTTTGTCGAAGGTCTTCTCCAACTCAGGGTCAATGGCAGGAGTACCCTCTTGTCCCTTGCTCCCTGCTCCTTGCCCCTTCTTGGCAGTTGGGTCGGCATAATATGAAATGGCCTGATAATCAATCTCAGGTACATGCACATGACCCCACTTAGGTTCCTGCTGTTCTTGCCAGTAGCGGAAAGCCTTCAGACGGAACTCCAGCATCCATTCCGGTTCGCCTTTCTTTGCAGAAATCAGTCGAACCACATCCTCGTTCAGTCCGACGGGGATTACCTCGGTATCGACATTCGTTGTGAAACCAAACTCGTATTTCTGCTCAGCAATACGGCGCACCAATGCGTTGTCCTGCTCGGGCTGATTCTGTATCTTCTGATTATTATCTTCCATTCGTTACGTTCTTTTCAGTTTGCAAAATTACAAAAAAAACTCCACTCCTACCCCTTTTTCACCTATTTTAAATAAAAAAGGCCGGTGTCCAAATGAACCTCGGCCTTTTTTCGTATTTTCAGGTAGTAGAATATAGAATTATAGTAAACCAATGTTATTGAGTGCAAAGATAAGGCAGAAAATCCAAACTTAAAAGTATTTTTAGTTAAAAGATGTTATATTTAAAGAATTAATCGATTATTATACAATTTCCGTATACCATAATCGCATGTTTATCGTCTTTAAATCAATAAAATACTATCGATTTTGCAAGATTGTGCTATTAACACTATTCAAGATTTTACATCTTAGTTAGAAAAGAGATGTACAAAAAAAGAGTATGCCAACATGGGTTGACATACTCCTATTTTCTTCAAGTAATCCTATGATTTGCCAAATACTAAAGCTTCTGCTCCACCTCAATCTCAGTGAACGTCTCAATCATATCGCCCACCTGGATATCGTTGAAGTTGACGAGAGAGATACCACACTCCAATCCTGTAGCAACCTCCTTAGCGTCATCCTTATATCGCTTCAGAGCATCGATAGGAGCAGTGTGAACCACGATACCGTCACGGATAACACGAGCCTTATCCTTATTGTGTACCTTACCCTCGGTAACAAGACCACCGGCAACAGTACCAACTTTAGAAATCTTGAATACCTGCTTCACCTCAATGAGACCAGATACAATCTCCTTCTTCACCTTGTCAAGCATACCCTGCATGGTAGAACGCACATCGTCGATAGCGTCGTAGATGATAGAGTAGGTATTGATCTCAACACCCTCGCGCTCAGCCAAGCGGCGTGCCTCACCAGAAGGACGCACCTGGAAGCCCACGATGATAGCCTGAGAAGCAGATGCTAACATCACATCATTCTCTGAAATCTGACCTACGGCCTTAGAGATGACGTTGACCTGTACCTTCTCGGTAGACAGTTTGATGAACGAGTCAGAGAGAGCCTCGATAGAACCGTCGGTATCACCCTTCACGATGATATTGAGCTCATGGAACTCACCCAAAGCAATACGGTGTGAGAGTTCATCCAGTCCCAACTTCGTGGTGGTACGCAAGCTCTGCTCACGCTGCAACTGAATACGCTTATTGGCAATCTCACGGGCCTCCTGCTCACTCTCCATCACATGGAACGAGTCACCGGCAGTAGGAGCACCATTAAGACCCAAGATGATAGCTGGCTCGGCAGGACCAGCCTTCTCGATGCGCTGGTTACGCTCATTGAACATGGCCTTCACCTTACCCCAGGCAGTACCGGCAATCACGACGTCGCCCACCTTCAGCGTACCGTTTGATACGAGCACAGTAGAGACATAGCCACGACCCTTATCGAGTGATGACTCGATGATAGAACCAGTAGCCTTACGGTTAGGATTAGCCTTCAGGTCGAGCATCTCGGCCTCGAGCAGCACCTTCTCCAGCAGTTCATAGACACCAACACCCTTCTTGGCACTGATCTCCTGACACTGGTACTTACCACCCCACTCCTCAACAAGCAGGTTCATATTAGCCAGGTCTTCACGAATCTTATCGGGGTTCGCACCTGGCTTATCAATCTTATTAATAGCAAACACCATTGGCACGTTGGCAGCCTGGGCATGAGCGATAGCCTCCTTGGTGGTAGGCATCACAGAGTCGTCGGCAGCCACGATGATGATAGCGATATCCGTTACC
>Ga0265299_10001965_pt1 | contig 22008 bp, 49 predicted proteins | sample AusTroGonzalo_MG_4_FD_193485 | JGI IMG/M metagenome (GOLD analysis project Ga0265299, IMG submission 193485) | Bovine rumen microbial communities from tropical cattle in Woodstock, Queensland, Australia - Gonzalo_02 | ecosystem: Host-associated > Mammals > Digestive system > Stomach > Rumen ... | reverse complement strand
ATATTGTTTGCATCTTTTATGCATTTCCTGGAATACTTCATTATTATGAGTTTGGTCTTCCCATCCAAATAATTCTAATCTAATATCATCACTTGATAAAATAACTGTTTCTATAGATGTCATTTTTTCATTTTGTTTCTTCATAACTTTTGCTAATGTATCTTTACCAGAACCAGGCAGCCCTATCATAATATATAAATTACTTTTCATCATCTACCTCCTCAAAATAAAAATCATTTTTTGCATCAGTATCCAATTCTTTTTTATAAACAACTGGATATTGACCTCTATATAAATATTTGATTTCTCCTTTTTCATTTAAAATCATTAAATTTGGAGAAGTTTTTAAAATAGCAAGTGTTTTAGCGCATACTATAATTTGTAAAAGCTTATCTGATTGTTGCTGGTTTTTACTTAATTCAATATCCAAAATCGACAGATAATCATTGTCGGTTAATTCCATTATTCAACACTCATTTCTTTGACTTGTTCGCTTTTTACTCTATCTAATTCAATAAGTGCCATTATAGAATAATTAGCCAAATCAAGCAATGTATCTTCAATTTTTTCGTCTTTAACTTGTTGTTCGGTTGTAGATTTTTTTGTTAATGTAGCAACCCTATTTAATTTATCTTCAATTCTCACAAGGAATGAAACTAAACCATATTCATCAAATGTTTTTGCAACGGAGTTGCCATAATCAGCATTTTTTCTTTTGTATAAATCAAACATATTTGTTGTAATTTGTTCAAATTTTTGTACTCTATTATAAGACATATTATCTAGCCTCCTTAACGGCATTCATCCATATTTCATTTGCTATATCCAAAAAATTTTGTCTGTTAGCATTTTCATCATTATCTAACATTACAAGGGAAGCATAATATAATAATGTATATAATAAGAAGAAATATTCTCCTTCTATAACTTCTTTCTTTATTTGAATATCTGTTAAAATAGGACTATCATTATTTTCTTTTAAATATTTACCTTTTATAATAATTTTAAATTTTTCATATTCATCATCCCAGTTGAACATTATCGTTCCTCCTTATTTTGATAAAGCATAATTACGATAATCAACTTCTTCAAGTTGACGACCTTTTAACACATTAGAGCTTGGTTGTAATTCTGGATACATATTTTGTAATTTAGGTCGAGTTCTACGGACTGTTTCAAAATATGGTAATTTATAATGTTTATGATTCATCATAACTTCTTTAAAACTTAATTCATCAATATTAGGAACAAATTTTTTAAAAACCTCATAAACAAGAGTAAAATCATCTTCTCGAGTTGCTGGATTTTCTTCTAGCACTCTTTTTACCATTGGTTCTATAACGGCGCATTTACTCATTTGCTTCTCCTCCTTTATCAATATTTTTATCAGCAATAAATAACTCCCAAATTTCGCTATTCATCATACCAAGTCTTTCATTTTCATTTATCAAGTTATTATTTTCATAAACCAAATGATAATTTTCTTGTTTTAAATCATCAATTTTTTGAGTGTTCTGTTTATTGCGTTCAATATATAAAACTAAAAAGATGGATTCTATAAAAATAATTACAAATAGTATTAATTTTATTATGAAATCTTTATTTTCTTTTATCATATTCTTTTACCTTCATTCCAAAATATTCCCTACATTGTTCATCTTTTAGTGCTTCTGTAAATGGTATATGGTCACATTGATACATCTTAGTCCATTTATTAACTAAATTAAATAAAGCTGCTATTAAAATAAATGAAATTAAAACTGAAATAATTAAAGTAATAATATATTTATATTTCTTTATAAAATTCATAACATCACCTATTCGATATCCCATTTATCAACTTCAAGAACTTTATATAAATATGATGATTCCTTTTTTATCATTGATTTTGTAATCGATAATTTTTTACAAGCACTCGTAATGCCTTTAAGTGGCAAATTTTTATCTATAAAGTGCAATCTAACAACATAAGCTAAAAAGTTATCATAATCATCACATTTTTCTAATGATGTTACCGGTTCTTTAATAAACAATCTACCAATTACATTATCATAATCTTTTAAATCACCTTTAATATCATTTACTTCTTTGCGGGCTTCTTTTTCATCAGCTTCTGCTTCGTTGGCTTTATTTTGATAATATAAATATTGATTGAATCCCTCTCCTTTTTCCTCAAGAATAGCCATATATTTATCTCTATATAAATCTCTTTCATCGGCTATATCTTTAATTGTCTTTTTAGCTTTTTTTAGCTTTTTCTTTGTTTGCTTCTCTTCTAGTTTTTCATTCTTTTTAGGTTCCATTTCAACTTCAAATTCATTAACCTTATTGTTAATCCAATCTGTTAATTTACTCATTTCTTTATCCTCCTCTATCTTAATTAAAGGATAACACAATTATTTCTTCTTGTCAAGTTTATTTTTGTATTTTGTCCAAATTTTTAATGTTTCATTATCAATAGATAATTGCCAACGTAATCCATCTTGAAAAATAATATCATAAATTGGCATACCATTTTGTAATATAAATTGTGTTGGTAATATATCTAATATATCTCTCATATCTACCAATATAGTATGATTATCTTTAAATAAACCTATATATTTTGCACCTTTATTAATAATATCTCCCATTAATCGAGATATGGACTGGTAACTATAAATTTATATTTACACATCTCATTATCACTATTTAATTTATCAAATGTGTAATATGATTCATACCAGAACCTTTCATCATTATATTTTTTATCACAATGAGTTAAAGATTTAGTGCAAAATTCTTCAATAATTCTATCTATATCGTTTGGTAAATCTCCGGAAACAATAATTTTATACTCTAAAATACTATCTGCATAAGGTCTTGGTTGTCCAGCTCTTACAGTTTCTATTTCAATATTATATTTCATTGTTATCACCTCCAAGGAATTTTATGAAATTCATAATCCATATTTTTATTACATTTAGGACATAATAATGTACTAAAATCTTCCCAGGGATATTTTTTAGAACATCCACATCTTTCACAATGAGTTTCTGGTTCGTTATATGACTTCATAAATCTTCTTCTATAGCCATTCCCTTGTATCATTCCACCGTGTTCGTGTTCAATATCTTCTTCTATACAATAAGAAAAATCTACAATGTCTTTCTTTATCATATTGCCAATTATACTTTTACTGCGACTACATACGGCTAAATTTAAACTTCTAATTGCAAGAGGGGTACTTTGAGTTGATGCTCTTCTAGGAATTGCAAAATCAAAATTTTCTGTTAAATCTATATTCCTTTTCATCTTCTTTTAAATACTGATTTAACTTTTTCGAAAAATGATTTCTTTGGAGCATTATTTACTATTTTCATATCATCATCCAATCTATTTAATTCAGCTCTAATCTCTTCTATATTTTTAGGAGTTCCAATAGTCTTTAATTTATCTTTGCCAGCTTCCTTTAAGAATTTATCCATTGTTAAATCGCAATATTCATCAACCCAATCTCCCAAGAAATAAAATCTATCACTCATAACTATTTCTGTTCGGTTAAAATTATTTGTTCCGGTATTTTTTTGAAAACTACCAAATAATATTGGGTCTTTATCTCTTCTTTCTTTTTGAACTTGTTTCTCTACCTCTCCAGTATAATCAGTAAACACTACATAAAATTGGTCAAAAATATCTTTAGTTTGTGCGATAATATCTACAATCTTATCTGGTATTTCTCTTGGATAATTTTCTAATTCAATAATTTTTACTACATCTTTAGAAATTTTATCGATATATTCTTCAATATCTTCTCTATATACAAAAGAATTTACGCCTAATTTTACGGCCTCTCTCTCTTTTTCAACACAATCAACTAAAAATCTTAATTTTTGTATCACTCTTTTTTGTCCGGTAATTTTATATTTTTCTACAAGAGATAAGCATCCGTGATAAAACTCTACCAATTCTTCATCTGTAATATTTTGAACTTTACTTTTTAATCCTTCGAAATATTCAGTCGGTTCTAATTCTTTGACATCTTTCTTTTTAGCCATTTTAATCACCTTTCTTTTTTAAAACTAATTTTTTAACTCTTTGCTCATCATAATAATCGTATCTCGCCATAACATCATTTTGTTCTTCTAACGGCATATCTTTAAACATATTGTTATAATATTGGCAAGTTCCAAATGGTTCAACACAACCACCACAACGAACACATTGAGGTACTAATGACCACGCTACATCTTGGTCATATTTTCTGATTTCTTCGACTAAAGCTTCCATATATTCTCTTGTTGTTTGGTCTGCGCACATACAAAGTCGTTTTTCTGCTATATTCATTAATGCTTGAATATTAGCGTCCATTTCCATTGGTACATAATTCATTTGGCTTCTTTGTGAACGGTCTTTAACTTCTGTTCTATCGGCTCTTTCTGTTCCTATAAATTTTTCACAACCTTCGTGATGTCTAGCAAAATGTGTACTAATTGCGTAAGGAATATTATCCCATTTCCAACTAATAATTCCTCTTCTTATTGGTGAATGTCTGCAAATTAATAACTTACGCTTCCATTCTCTTGGAGGTTCTTTCTCTCCAGCCTTTTTAGAAATTGTTGTCATACAAGCTGATTTAATAGCTTGCCAATTTACATTAAAATTTGTGATTTTAGTTGTCGTATCATATTTACTCATTTTTTTTCTCCTCTTCTTCATAATAATCATAAAAATTATCTTTTGGTTCTATACTATGTTCTTTAATATATTTATCCACAGCCTTTTGTTCTTCTTCTGTGAAATAAATAAAACCATCCCTATCATTTAAAAATCTATTAAAAAATCCTACATTACCAAATAATTGTTCTTCCCTAAACGGTTCGTCTGTTTTATATGTTTCTAATACATTTTTAATAATATAATCAATATCTACTGGATGATAGTCTAAATAAGCGTTATCTTCATAATCATAATCTAATTCGCTATATTCCGGATTATATGCTTCTATATCCTTGATAACATCTTCAAAAATTTGTTCCGTAAAAGCTAATCTATTAGATTGTAACCAACACGCCTTAATTTCTCCAGCCCAATTATGTTCTAAACATCTAATTTGGTCGATTAAATCATCTTTGGACATAGATTTTAAAGTAGAATCTTTATAAGGTTTATAACCTTGAGTAGCTAAAGCGTCTTCATCTTTTGTGTCATAAATTGTTACACTCATTTCGTACCTCCTCTATCTTTATTAAAATAATATCATAAGAATTAAATTTTGTCAATAAAAAAACGCTTAATTGCGTTTATTAAATAATTCTAATAAAAATGTATTTCTATCAACTGTTTTATGACGTGTCACAGCCATATTAATAGCTCTTGTTTGTGCTACTATATAACACATACTTTTGGCTCTTGTAACAGCTGTATATAACCATTCATTGGATAATAGTATATATGATGAATTATCAAAACCAACAATGGTTACTTTAAATTGAGAACCTTGAGAAGAGTGGCAAGTAATTGCATAAGCAAGTTCAAGCCCTTCATAATATTCTTTTGGTATAATAATTTCTCCTTCATCAAAGAAATCAACTATAATATAATTAGTAGATATTTCTTTAACTATTCCCATAGAACCATTATAAATACTTGTTTGTATTCCGTCTGGAGTTTCTACATCATAATGATTTTCTCTATTGATAATCTTATCATTGACTCTTAGAACATTTTTATATTTAATTTTAATTTCTAGGTCTGACTCATATTTTTTAGGATTTATTCTTTGCTGTATTTCTTTATTAATTTGGTCACGTGCCAAAGCAACTTTTTGATTTTGTGCAACTATTATTTGAATATCTTGTATATTTTTACTTCTATTGTATTCTTCCATAAAAGTTTCTATTAAAACATCGAATAAACAATCTGCGTCAACTCTTGCTTTTAAAGTTAAATCTCTTAGTTGTCCATAAGTTTCATCTCCCTCAAAATCACTAGAAAGTAAAAATAACTTTTTTCTAATTTTTTGAGATGTTGTAATAATTGCAGATTTTTCTGCTTGTCTATGAATTTTAGTTAATTCAACAAAATTTATTTTTTGAGATAACATTAAATCATTAAGTAAATTACCAACACCAATTGGAGGTAATTGACCGTTATCTCCCAACATTATTAATTTCGCTCCTCTAGGTATCGCTTGAATTAAATTCCAAAATAATTCTAACCCAACCATAGAAACTTCATCTAAAATAACTACATCTACTGGGAGAGGATTAAATTCTGTATATGTGAACATTTCTCCCTGCCAACCCAATAATCTATGTATTGTGCTTGAAGGTTTGTCGGTAGCTTCATTAATTCTTTTAGCTGCTTGACCAGAAAAAGCACATTGTTTGATAATTGTATCATAAGAAAATACTTGATAAGCTCCTTTAATTATACTTGTTTTTCCTGTTCCGGCCAAACCAACAACTAAAGATACATTATTTTTTAATAAAGATTTTATTCCTTCTGTTTGCTCATCTGTAAATTCAAATCCTTGTTCTTCTTCTGCTCTTTTTATTCCTTCTTCTATTTCTTCATCTGTATAAGTTTTGCATTCAGCTTTTTGTAGACTAATTAATTTATTAACAATATTACATTCTAAGTCATAATAATACATTAAAGCTATTTTAGAATCTTCTTCTAAATATATTTCTTTTTCGGCAACCATTACTATAACATTACTCCAAATCGTTTCATAAGGAATTTTTAATAATTCTGTAATTTGAGTTTTAAAATTATCAATAGTTAACCAAGTCGAACCTTCATTATTGGCAACATCTTTAAATAAATATCTTATTCCGGATTTAATTCTAAAAGGGTCATCAGGTTTAATATTATATTTTAAAGCAATTTCATCAGCTCTTAAAAAACCCACACCTTTTATATCATCTGCTAATATATAAGGATTTTTTTGAAATTTTTTAATAGCGTTTTCGGCGCTTCCATATGTACCGCATAGTTTATTTATTAATAATGGGGTAACGCCAAGTGGCTTAAAGAAATTATATGCAGGAGCCAAATCCATAGTTGCTTTAAATTTATCTATAATTCTATTTGCCGTATGTTCGCCTATATATTTGGCTATCATTAATTTTGATACATCGCTTTGTTCAATATATTGAAAAGGGTCTTCAAATGTATTGAATAAACTTTCAACTTGACGTTCAGTTAAAATTTGTTCTAAAAATAATCTTTTTTCTTCTAATGTATCTAATTTAATATTTTCATAACCGCCATCTATTTTAAACTGCCATCCCCATTTTTCATCTTTTTCATATTCTCCCATTATGATATACTCACCTTTTGCCTTTGGTTCAAAAGAAATGATTCCTGCGGCTTTAATTGTATCCATCATTTGAACTAAAACATTAACAGTATGATTTTGGGACTCTTCCATAATTTCTTTAACTTCAACGATTAAAGAAGCCCAATTTGTATCTGGGCTATAATACTTGATATCATTCTTGGTTTTAACTCTGACTCTTAGTTTCATTCTTAACCACCTCAAACATATCATCAATATTATCTTTTAATTCATATCTGTCTGGGGAAGTAGATGTTCTAGCAAATTGTTGCTTAACTCCATCCACATACATAGTCATAGTTCCATCATCTCCTTGATAAAACTCATTCCATTCACTATTACTTAAGATATTTTTGACATCAAGTTGCTTGATAGCGAGATTATCAAAAGAAACAACTTTAAATTTATTTAAATATTTAGGAAGATTTTCTTTAAGCCAATTAATTTTATCATCTATATCTTTACCCATTTTAGTATTTTTAATTAATTCGGCACCTCTACCCCAATTTTTATAGCCTAAAATTAATATTTTGCAGTTAAATTGGGCTAAATAATCAAAAACATCTTTTCCGTGAATACCAGCAATTAAATGAACTACAGCATTTTCATTTTCAGCAACAGCTTTCCACATCATATCATAAGGTTTTAAATAAGAAACACCTAATCCATATATTAAATCTTCATCTATAAGTTCATTAATTAAGTTTACTTTATCAACAAATTCATTTTGATGAACTGTAATACTAGGTAAAACACCTTTATCTTTTAATTTTTGTAAAAATTCTTTTAATTGAGGATGGCTTGTAACTTTTCCTCCACCAATTGCCATTTCAGTTCCAGGTCTTAAACTATCTATGAATTTTAAATTCATAACATCTCCGTGTTCTCCATCTGGATTTGATTTTTCGTGACACATTGGACACATTTGGTCACACCAATTTGTTATTTTAAAATCCATACTAAGCGGAAATTCTAAATTTGGTTCCTCTCCATCTGGAATATCTATAATACGCGTGCCATCATCAAAAATTTCCACTTTAATATTACCATCTTTATATTTATTTAATAATTTCATTTTTTCACCTCTCAATTTTAATTCCTAATACCTCATAACTTTCTTTAAATAGTTCATATACAAACTTCTTTTTAGCCGGGGACATCAAATCTAATTCTTTTTCTGTTTCGTGATAATAGCTACCATAAGGGCAACCTTCACATCCAGTTCTCTTTATATGATTATATATTTCTGGAACTTCTATATTATATTTAGATATAATTCCTTCTAAAATATCATCTGTTAAATTATGTATTGGTGTGAATTTACCATTTTTAGAAAAGCAAGTGGTATATTGTCTTTTTCTTAATGCTGATTCTTCACTTCTGATTCCTAGTATTGCTTTTTTGCCACTTTCTTTTTCAAAATCGTGAGCCGGCTTCTTTTTTAAATAATAACAACATAAATGAGTTATATTGTGAGCATTGCCACTTTTAACATAATCTTTTGCTTTTTTGGAAATTCCACTAAATCCTTTATCATAAGTTCCATCAATTTTTTGTTGTATCGTTTTTGATGGTTTTTTACCCTTTCTAAGAGCGTTTTGATAATAATAAATATAAAAATCTTGTTCTTTACTAAAACACGGTATACCATATTTTTCTTTAATCTCAAAGGGTTTTAATGATGGAAGTAAAACTTTATCACAATTTTCTCTTATTCTTTTAAGAATTTGAGGATTTTCCATATATGTATTAATACCAACTATCATAATATCATTATCTTTTAAATATTCTTTGATAAACCAATATAATAAATGGCTATCTTTTCCTCCAGAATAACTTAAATAATAATCTTTAGGATTAATTTGTGCAAATTTTATTTTTAAATCTATTAAATATAAGTCTATGTTGTCGTACCCCCCCCCACTTAAGACATCATTAACGCGTTTAATATCTTCAAGCTCAATAATTTCTTTATTAATGATATCTGTGGGAGTGATACAAATTCCATTTGGATATTTCCTATCGGATTTAATAATCTGTATAATATATTGATTATCCATTAATAATCATTTCCATAATAACCAAAGGCTACTATAGTTTCTCCATTATCTGTAGTATAAGAATCTTCATATTTTTCATATTCAAAACGGTCATCCCATTGTTCATATGTTAAAGGAATTTCATAATAATCAAAATCATTTTCAAGATAATCTTGGACTTCTTCTTCTGTAATTTCAGAAAGATTTTCTTCTGTATATAATTTATTTATATCTTTATATTCAACAGATATACCTTTATAAGCATATATTCCATTATTATATTTAGCTTTTTTATTATAAATAATTTGTTCTTTAATTATTTTTGTTCTACCTTCTTCATCATAGAATTCTCCATTATCTTGACAAAAATAAAGTTCGCCATTTTTCCACTTATCAAAATCACTTTCTTTGCACATTGTAATTGAATGTGTACTTGAACTATTGGTTTCAAAAGTATTTCTTCTTATAATTTTCATAAATCCTCCTACCAAAACTTGATTGTTTTAATGTTATCCCAACCAAGTTCTTTTTGAAATTGTTTAATTAATTTAGTATATTCTTTTTCTTGACTTGTATATAATATTGAAGTTCCAACATCCTTCCTATCTAAATAAAAGAAAAATACTCCGTCATTTTCACTTACAAATTTGATTAAATTATTTTCAGCAACTAATGAAAATCCTTTTTCTCTAAATTTTTCTATCGCACTCATATTCCCTCCTATTTAAATAAATTGCTTGCAACTTCATTACCAAAACCTAAATCGATGTATTTTTGCAATATTTCTTTGGCTTCTTCATCATAATTAATAGCATTATACACATCATAAATTGTTTCGTTTTCTCTTGATAATACAACAATTAAATCGGAAACTGCTCGAGTGGAATATGCTATAGGTCTTTTATCTTCGGGGAATTTTGTATGTGGCCTATACCACCAAACATCTCCTTTAATATTTTTTGTAGCCATATTAATTACCTTTTAAGAAAACATCGTTTTCTTTTTCATATTCTTTTAGTTTATCCCAAAACTCTTCAACATCCTCATATTGAGGGCATTCTTCTGTTCCGTGATTAATATAATCACTTTCATAATCATATTCATAACCAATAGTTTTGATATTATAACCACGATATTCATCTCCACCGATAGTTATATATGATTTTCTATTAAATAAAAATTTCTTTAAAAATTCATCATCAGTTTTTATTTTTTCTATAAATCTTTGGTCTATATTATTGGCGTGGTCTACATAACAACCGTATCTATCCATTATAATAAAACAACTATCATCACCCGTTAAATTTCCGTCATCTCCATCTCTATCAACATATCTAAAGATATCTTTCGGATTTGGATGTCTAAAATCATCTTTATTAGTATTTAGATATTCTTTCTTTTCTTTTTCAATCTCTTCTTGAGTTAAAGGAATATAGTTTTGAGTATCAATATCATATTTTGTCTCATTTGATACAACCATATTAACGACTTCTTCCCAAATTTTCCATACTCTATCTTTAAAGTTATCAAGTTCTTCTTTTGACGTAAATACTTCTGGCTTCCATTTCTCATTACTATTAGACCATTCATAATTTGTTTTCAATAACATATATGCATAAGCCAATTTTTCATCCCAATCTTCAATTAATTTTTCTGGGCTTCTTCCATAATTATAGTCGTGGTCTAAACTATCATATAATGAATAATCATCATCTTTAACGATATGTGGAACAACCAATGCGTGTGTAGAAGAGGAATTGGTTTCAAAAGTACCTTTTCTTATTAATTTCATAATTTCACCTCTTATATTTTATCATATTTTAATTTTAATATTTCGCGTATAACTTTAAAACCAAAATGATTTTTTAATTCTTTTTTAAATAGAGATAAATATTTATCTGTTTCTTTGGCTGTATTGCTTAAAATATTAAAATCAATACCTATAACATCTTGACCTTCATATTCTGCCTCATAAATGTCCCATTCTAATATACAATCAAAATCTCTTGCACATACTGCTTTAAAAACTTCATCATTTTCTTGGATATATCTAATTGTGTTTTCATCTTTAGATGCGACCAGTTGACCTTTAATTCCCTTTTTCATTTTGGCTCTCCAATTCTGTATATTCTAAATATAAATCTCTAAATTCATCGTCATTTTTAGCATAATATTCATATTTTTTCTTTTTATCTATTTCATCAAATCTTATTTCCATTTCATATTGTAACTCTTCCATTCTTTTTTGTCTCTGAATTTTAGAATACCAATCTGAAACATCAATATTTTTAATATATCTATATTCACAATCTTCAATATTACAATTAAAGAATTTTTCAAATAATTCTTTATCAGTAGATTTTGCCAACATCAAACCTTTAACTCTGCCTATAAATATTCCACAATCAATATGTTCTACAATAATGAAATCCCCATCATTTAATTCTTTAGAAGAAATAATGAATTGATTTTGTCTTCCATTATTTCTTAATATACCACTAGCATATTCTACTTCATATACATATTTAATATTTTCTGCTTTTTTCTTTTTCATTTTATCACCTCTTTATATCTATTATCTATCCTTTTCCAATCTTCATAAGAAATTGTTCCACGAATATATTTTTCATATAAATTCCAATAACATATTGTTAAATATTCATTATTATCTTCTTTAAATGTTTGACTTTGTTGATTAGAACTTTTATTACAAATTAATTCTATTATTTCATTATTATAACTTTGTTTCATATTGATTTTTCTTTTATTCATTTCATTACATACGTCCATAAAGTAATAATAAAGGAATATAGGGTCATAATTATTAGCAAACTTAACCAATGGATGTTTTATATTTGGATGTTGTTTAATCATATCGCCCAATTCATATCTCATAGCGCAGAGTTGTTTTGTAGGTAATACATCAATTAACTTTTTACTCCAAATTCTCATAAATATTTAATCCCTTCCGAATACAATCATCTTTCCATCTGATAAAACTTCATCAAGTAAATCTCTTTCATTAATCATATCCCTTAATACTTCATCTAAGTTGTGTTCCCAACTTTGTAATTGATGGTTTATTTCAACTATTTCTTCTAAATCACCATCATATTTTTCTGGGAATACAATTTGTTTGCCATATCTTTCTCTGACATAATATTCTATTCTTCTGAAATCAGAATTTTCTTTAACTTGTTCAATTAAATCATCATAACTTGCAGCATCCCATTTATACCAAGATATAATATGTGATACTAAATAGCTGACTTTATCGACTAAAGTAACCAATGTTTCTTCTTCATTAAAAAATCTAATTTTTAAAGTATTACCAAAAGGGACATAATCTTTACCTAAATTATTTGTTGTAGTTAATGCGTGCGTTGAGCTTGAATTTGTTTCAAATACATTATTTCTTATTTTTTTCATTATATTTCTCCTTCCATCTGATATACTCATCAACCCTTTGTTTCATTTTTACTTTTTCCTTATCAAAATTCATTAAAAACCATAGTATATCTTCATAATGTAGGTGTTCTATCATTAATAAATCATCAATGCCAAATGGCTCTACGGTAAAATCCATTTTATCAAAATCATTTATTGTACAAAAATCTTCATCGAAGATATAAACATCTATACCTCCATTTACCCATCTATTATAATGTAATGAAAATTTAGATTTTGATTTTTCATATAAGTAATTACCTATTTCAATGTCGATAAGACCTTCTATTTGGTCTGCAATAAAAGAATATATCTCACCACGGCATTTCTTTTCTTTTTCAATATTTTTATGTCTTTTCTTCCAACTATCCATTAATTATACCTTCTAATCTTGCAATAACATCTTTTGGAGTATGTCCATCAAATTCATATTTTGATTTTTCATATTCTGGTATTTTAAATAAATCCCAATCTTTCATTTCATAATGATTACTTATTTGTCCAGTAGGTAATATTGCCACAACAATAAACCACTTTCCGTCAAAACAATCTTCTCCATCAAAATGCTTTTTGGATTTATAAACTTCGTATTTACCGTTTTTAGCCCACTCATTAAATAAAGCTGCATTATAAATCTTCCTAAATTCGTATAGTTCTTTAAAAGAATGATAACCGTCACTAATATCTTCTATTTTATCAGCATCAAATATAAATCTAGCCATTTAAAAGCCTCCTATCTTATAAATTAATGATAACATATTAATATTATTTTGTCAATATTACTTTCCAAAATACACCCACCATTTATAAATTGTTTTATTCATTTTTTCTTCTTTTAATTGAATTATTTTATTATTATTTTCTATATATAAATTTATTTGTTGTTGAACTAATTGGTCAGCCTTTAAGTCTGGATATAAATTAATAAGTTGAATATAACTATCAGTTTTTAATTCTTTATATGTGTTGCCTTCATATTCCATATAATTTTTAACAACAATTTCCATTTTTTCTTCTATTTCTTTATTTTTATTTTGATATAACTCAATTCTTTGGTCTATAACCCTTGCTCCAACCAAACTACTTATACAATATATTAAGCCTATTATTTTAATGATAAATCCTATAATACCAGCACCCGTAATAAATGTACCAATTTCTTCATCATTTGGATAAACAAACAACCCTAAAATTATAATTGCTATAGATATTAAAATTAATATTATTAACATTGTTCTTCCTCCTTTAGTTTTTCTTCTTCTGTTATAACATCTTTAACCTCTTCAAAAGTCTCATAATAATTATTTTTATATACAAAACCATTTTCTAATTTTTGAATATTTTTATTTAAATATTTAATGACTTCTTCATCAATTTTTTTATGTACTTCATCTTTAAATTCATCATATCTATCTGCACAGCACTCTAAACCATCAGTAAAAACTTCAACATAATTATCTTCCGTTATTCTAACGCCATAAAAAGTACCTTTATATTCTAAATAGAAATTTACTTTATCTTTCTTTTCATTAATTGAAAATTCATAATAAATGTCATTATAAGATTTTTCGTAATATTTTTCCATTGCTTCTTTAATTAATTGGTCTACTTCATTTTTCTTTTCATCGTCTAGCAAATTGTATAAATCATCAAACTCAAGAACTTTCAAATGTTTAGTTTCATATTGTGTTTCTACTTTAGCCTCATAATAACTCCAAGCAGGTTCAATTTCTACTTCTACTGGAGTGTATTCACAAAATTGCCATTCCCAACCATTTGAATAGTAGCCGTATTTGTCGTCTATTAAATATAATTCATTTTTAATCCAACTACCTTTAATCGTTCCTTGTTTAAATAATTTTGAAATAGCACCAATTTTTTGCTTTAGCGTAAAATCATTAACAAAACCCCACGAATGTATATTATTCACTCTTGTTTTATCATCATTATCAAAATGAATATCTTGTTTATTTCCATTTGTAAATTCATATTTTAAAGTTAATCCCATATTTACACCTCTTGATTTTCATATATATTACCTATAATTTTCATTCGACTTAAATGTTTCATTGAAGAACTAGGTATGTGTCCTTTAATTTGAAAGCTAGCATTATCTTTGTTCCACTGAATGATTCCAGTTTCGTTAGGCTTAGTCCATTCATAATCGAACATAACAATATCCCCTTCAAAAACATTTCTACCATTTTTATCGATTAATCCAGTGTTTTGAGAAAGAATAAATCTTGTTGGCATAATCATCATACTTGTTAAAAACCTATATCTAGGACTTAAAGTTAAAGTACCATCATTCTCTATTTCGACAGCGCCTAATTTTTGATAATCATCTAAAGAAATAAATTTTTTATCAACATTATCCCATACTCTAAAATTAATTTCTCTCATTAATCGTCTCCTCCTCCTACTTTACAGCAACACCATATAAAGAATAATAGTAATAATATAATTAATTTCCAAACCATATTATTCCTCCTTCTTTTCAACTTCTTCTTTTTTATTTTCAGCCATTTTTATCAAAACATTTAAATCCCATTGTGCTTTACTTAATTTTTCTAAAATATAATTGTAATGTGTTTTCCCATTAGTAGCAAAATCACTTTTTATAATTTGAACTTGCTCTAAAATATTAGAACACATACTTTGTATTCTTTCATTATTCTCTATCATAATCTTTTACCTCTTTTCTTAAACGTATTATGTCTGAGTCTGTTATGAAATAATAATGTGAAAATCTACGACCAATTAAACAATTAGGATATAATAAATCACTTAATGAAACAAATATTTTATTTTCGATATCATCTTCTTTTTTTAATAACATATTTTTATATTCATCAGCTAATATATTTGTATCAAATATTAATAAAATATTATCACTCGAACTTGTCATACAATATTGCAAGTAATTTAAAGCAACTTTTAAACCCTCATTTATATACATAATTATCACTCCATAATTCTTATTTCTACAACGCAATCTTTTGCACTAAGTCTAAGATATTTTACTTTGCCTTCATCGGCTTTCATATTTGCTAAATAAGTACCAACTTGATATTTATATTGTTTAAGATATTTAGAAACTTCTTCAGCAATCTTACCATACTTTTTAACTTCATTTAAATTTAATACTTCGGGATTACTTTCCAAATCTTTTATAGTAGCCATTCTTTTTAATTTAGACCTTCTAAACATATTATATTCCTCCTAATATAAACCAAATAATTTCTTTCCATTTAGGCATATTTTCTTCTAAATCAACGTGTTTTGTATGACTTTTAAATAAACCTAAACGATATAATCTATTATGCCCTATCCATTCTCTAACATATGAATTAATGTTTCTAGTAACTTGATAATCTTTTAATCTTCTTTCAATAATAATATCATTAACTTTTTCAATAATAACCTTTCTAGTAATTAATAAATAACTATTTTGAACGTGTGTGTTGTCATTTGTATAAGATATTTTTAGTGTTTCCATAAGTATTTACTTTCCACCACTTTCAGATTTACTTTCCATTGTAGCCACAATATTATTAAGTAAAATAATATCATTATTAAATGCTCTTGTCATAGTATCTACAAACTTATTAATATTTTCTTCATTAAGTTCTTCGTGTTGTAGACTTGGCAAAGTCATCTTTTCAAGTTCAATACTATTTTTTAATGTTTTTAAACTAGCAATAATTTCTTCGTTATTCATTAATTTTCCACCTCTATTTCTACAATATTACCACAATTACAGCATTTATATAATTCTGTTTGATTATTTAAGCTCCAACCTCTTGTGAACACCATTTTAGCACCATCAACAAAATTCTTTATCAAACTGAAATTTCTTTTATGTTCAGTTTCTTTGTCGCAATGTTCACAATATAATTTAATTATTTTTTCCATTATTTAATTCCTCAACTTTCTTTGGAATAATATTGATTAAAGTAATGTTTTCTGCTTTTACTATATCATTTTGATATACATATTCTTCATCTTTATGAAGATGTTCGTGTGCTTCTTTTCTTCTATCATTAATTAATTTAGATACACTTTTTGCTATCATAGATTTTATTTCATTATAATCGCTAATTTCAAAATCTTTTAATTCAAATTCATAATTGATAAAAGCATTGCCAAATACATTTTTACTTGTCGAACCAAATATATCAGCAAAGCTAAAACCTTCTTCAGAATAAACATAACTTATAAAATAACCATACATAATTATACCTCCACATTTTCTTTGTTATTATTTAATGAATTTTCTTCTATATTTTCATTATTTGATAACATAATTTCATTTTCTATTTCAGAACTGCCCACAAAATTCTCATTTGCATTTATGGATTTTCTTCCACGTTTTCCAGTAATCATTTCTCTTAATTCAACAACAGATATTTTTCTAGGATTATATTCAGACATTAATTCTTTTTCTTTCCTAAAAAATTGTGCCATTGCAATTTTTCTTTGGTCGTAAAATGAAAATTTATTTCTAATATTGTCAAAATTTGATTTAATTACAATATCTTGTTTTATTTTTCTTCTTTCCAACCTTTTCTTTTTCAATAAATTTAAAAATTTAACGGCTTGTTGAGGAGTGAAGTTATTATTTTCTACATAATGTAGTAAATCACTAATATATAACTCCACTTCACTCAAATTACCATTCAAATTATCAAAATATTCATCAATTTCATTTAATTCTTCATTTATTTTGGCAATTTTTTGTACCATTTCAAAGTGTTTTTGATTTTCTTCGTTATTCATCTTTATTATCTTCTCCAATCATCTCTTTTACTTTGCTTAAAAGGTCTTTATCTGCCAATAATTTTTTAATAAGTTCCATATCTTCGTGATTTTCTTTTGCTTTTTGACCCAACATAGCCATTTTAACCCTATTTTGTGTAGAGTGCGAATAGTTATTTGTAGTAGCCAAATTTGAGTGTCCCATTGAATCACGAACAGTTGCAGCATCGACACCTTGCTCAAATTGATATGAGGCAAAACTATGTCTTAACTTGTGAGGGCTAAAATGTTCCCACCACTCTAATCTTCCTTTTGTTAGAGGATATTCATTAAAATCTTTAGCCCATTTTTTCATACTTTTTTCAAGATTTTCTCTTAAAATAACATTACCCCAATCACTTATCATCAAAATATCTGTGTTTACTTTCTGTTTTTCTACAATTTTTCTACGCTTTCCATTTATATACTTTCTAGCAATTTCTTGTACCCATAAATCAAACCAAATTGTTCTTTCTTTATTTCCTTTTCCAATAATATCGGCATAACCTCTTTCAATATCAGTGCAAGTAATTTGTATTAGTTCACAAAATCTTACACCAGTTTGAAATATAATTGCTACTGCCGTTTTAGTTCTACTATCTCTAATGAAATCAATTAAATCTTTAACATCTTCACTAGAAAGACATTTACTCTCTCTTTTTGGTACTTTAGCAAAAGGTATTCTTTGAATATCATTATCAACTTTCATTTTTAAATCTTCATCAAGATACTTATATATTTCTTTGACTGCCGTTAATTTAGTATTTCTACTTCTTTCTGCATTACCATTATCTGCTAATGATGATAACCATAATTTAACATTATTTGAAGTCATAGATAATAAATCATCAACATTTTTTATATCGTTATATTTTATAAAATCTTGAATACGATAAATATATTGATTAACACTATTTTCACTTTTACCTTCTATTTTACATTTATAATCTTTGTATGATTTATATAATTGTTCTAATTCCATTTCCTTACACCTCCTTTATTATTTAAATAATAGCATATTGTTTTATATCTGTCAAGTAAAAGATACCATCTTTTTCTTCTATTTTCAGCTCGTTTTGGTATGCCTTAACTATTTCATCAACTTGTTCTTGATAAAATGCGTAAGCCTGTCCATTATTTTTAAGGTCATCAAGTGCGTCTTTAATTACACTTTTGAAATAACCATTTTCATCTTCTAAAAAATTCTCCATAAATTATTTGTCTCCTTTCAATAATTTCCAAAACCCCACATTTTAAGAACTGCCATTTAATCAATTTTTTCTATTTTTCCATAGTCCCAATATGACATATACCTTTGAATATCTTTATCATTTTCTTCTATAACTTTTCTACAATCATCTAACAACTTACTGCTTAATTCTATAATCTGTTTTTTAGCCGATATTTCATCTTCTGCAATAATTTCAACATCTTTGTAAAGATTTATTTTAATTTTTAATCTTGCTTTATATTTATTCATTAACCCTACACTCTCCTTTAACGATAGCCTTTATTAAACTATGGCTAACACCGAATTTTTCTGCTAATTTTCTATAACTATATTTCCTAGTTGGGTTATTAAGACCATTTCCTTTATTATCTTCTTCCCCAATATAATATAATCTTCTTATTTCTTCAACTTCTTCATTTGTTAGTTTAGATTTTTTATGTTTTTCTCCCCATAAATAATCTTTTTCATTTGTAATATATAAATTATCTATTGCATTATTTTTAGGGTCATTATCTATATGTTTAACACAATAACTATGATTACTAAAGTCAAAATCATTTTGGTGAAAAGCATAATATACAAATCGTGCATAAGACACACTTTTCATCTCTCCATTAATCATAATTGTTATTGTTTTTGCAAAACTTATAGGTTCATTATTAAAACCAATAATCACACCATTTTCTAATACTTTATAACCAAATAATTCTGCTTGTTTCATCTTGTTATTTACTCTCCTTTACTATTTACTTTCTATATATTGCTTTAATCTATTGCAACCAATACTATATATCGTTGCAAACTCCAAATTAATACTTTCTTTATCTTTACAATAAAATTTTACATATTTTTTAGAATTATTGATTTTAAAACCCCCTATTTTTTTATCTGCTCTAGCAAGATAGAGTTCTTGTGTTATATATTTACACATATCTATAAACTCTAACTTGCCATATTTGTGTATAAAATCAATATTCTTCATAATTAATTCTCCTTATTTTCTATTCCAAGATTTTCTTCCATTTTATCAACAACTTTGTCCATAAAACCTTTACTCAACCACATTATAAATAAATTAAGCATTTGACTGCACCTCTTCAAGTAATCTACTAATTTCATAATTAATATCTTGCATATCTTCAAGTTTCATAGCACCTAATTTTTGAGCTAAATCTTCCATAATTTCATTATTTTGTAATATTTTTGTAAACTTTTCTTTATTCTTTTCTGTAAACTCATCATCATTTTCTAAATAAAATCTTATATAATTTTCAATATATTTTCTCATAATTATTTGCCCCTTATTTTTATTTTCCATTAAAATGGTATTTCTTCATCTTCATCATCATAGTTTTCTAGTCTTAATAATCTATTTAAATCAAGTTCTAATAAATCTAATTCATCTTGTTTACAATTTCCACTTGTATAAATCTCTAATTTATTAGTATCAAGATTAATAATATAAGCCCACTCACAAAATAAACTATCATCTAAAAAGCTATTTCCGTTTTCCATATATGGTACTATTTTATTAAGATATGTGCTTAAATTTCCTTGTGTTTTTCTTAATAAACAATACCAGTCATCTAAACTTCTATTAGATACACTTAAATCTACTACATTTGCCTTTTGACAAACTTCTTTTTGTTCCTCTGTTGGTGGAATATTACTATCAATTAATTTGATATAATCAAATGTTTCATTTAAAACTTTTAATCTATCATCTTTCTTAATTTTGTTTAATTCCTTAACCAAATCTTTCCCTAAACCACTAGGATAACTATCCCAATGATTATAACTTCCTTTTAATTCTCCCTTTTTCTTAATTCCATAATAACCTCTTGTACTCATAATTATTTATTCTCCTTTTCTTTTTTAATTCTTCTTTTCAAACTTTTAACCCACTCGTTTATACTTTCCAATTCTACTTCTAAATCTAAATTATCATTATTTATTTTATACCTCATATCTGCACCTAATTGTTCTATGTTGTCAATTTCTTTTAAAATTTTTTCCATATTAGTCATTATTTACACCTACTTCAACTAAATTATTCCAAACACTATCGTTTAATTGTTGCCATAGTTCATCATCTGCCATTAAATTGTCGATAGTTTTATCAAAATCATATTCTTTACCCTCATTTGTTCTATAATCTTCCGTTATGTCCCAAATTAAATCTTTAAAGAACTTATATGAACTGCTTTCTTTAAATTTTTCTATTTCCATACTTACACCTCTACATATTCATTATCAAAAGTAATTTCATACCAGTCAAATTTTTCATCAATAACTTGTGAAATATAAGACCAATCATCTCCATACTTTTCAATTTCTTCCCTTACTTGTTCTCTTGCTCTATATAATTCTTCTTGAAAATCTTTTACACTATGTTTATAATTTAAGCATATTACTGCTAAAATATTTGTATTATCATAGCAATCTCTAATTTCAACTGCTCTATATTTTCCATAATCTATCATCTTATTTTCCCTCTTCTTTCAAATAATCTTCTATACTATAACTTTCTATAATTTGTCTTTCCTTAAACATTTTATCTGCATATTTTTTAATATTTTTAACACACTCTGCTACTTCATCTATTGTAGTATCATAATATATATTCTCTAATTTTTTAGCATTTTCTTGAACTATTGCTTGATATTTATACCAATTTTCTTTTAACCATTTTACATTACTTGATACTTCAAATTCTTGATTATCATAATCATTTCCTACATAATATTTTCTAATATTATCATATTCCTTTTTATAACCACCAAATTTTAAATTAACAAGTTCAATGTTGATATATAAATCTGCTCCAAGTTCATCACTAAAATCTTTTCCTTTGCTTATCATAAAAGCACCTTTAATAGAAAAATCTTCTTTTCTTTTTAATTGTATCTCATCAATATTTAGTTTAACATAATCTAAATCTTTATGATTATTTTCTAACCAACCACTACCGACTTCAATAACTATACCATTTTCATCATAAAACTTAATATTTTTAATAATATACTTATCATATTTATAAGGTCGATACCAAGCATAATCTTTACTCAAAATTATCATATTTAACACCTCTTACTCCACCACAAACTTCATATAAATCTGCTTTTCTAAAACTCCAAATATTATTTTCATCTTTATATATATTTGCTCTT
>Ga0265299_10001963_pt1 | contig 22039 bp, 16 predicted proteins | sample AusTroGonzalo_MG_4_FD_193485 | JGI IMG/M metagenome (GOLD analysis project Ga0265299, IMG submission 193485) | Bovine rumen microbial communities from tropical cattle in Woodstock, Queensland, Australia - Gonzalo_02 | ecosystem: Host-associated > Mammals > Digestive system > Stomach > Rumen ... | reverse complement strand
CCGTCATCGCGCAGAAGGCGGAGCTTTATCTGCAGGTAGGATGAGGGATCTGCATCAATGGTGAATTTGCGGCGGAAATATGTGATGACATACTTGGAGTTTTCTGATCCGTAGTTCACGGTGGTGTTTATCAGGTCCGTCATCTTGTTGTCAGTGTCATATCCCAGAGGTGATGCTCCGGTTTTCCATCCTGAGTCATCAAAAGAAGTTGAATACCATGAAGACGGGGTGCTTCCGTTATCAAGATATTTCCACTGACTGCCGGTGGATATCAGTTTCTTTACGGCGTTCTCACGCCAGCCCTTGAAGGTATAACCCACGCGCTCTCCGGCAGTAAGGGTTATTTCCATATCGGTGGGGTATGATCCGCTCCACTTGTTCTTATTGATGGAGAGACCGTTGAACTTGAAACCGGACTTGCCGGTAAGGGTGAGTAGGGCGGGTGCTCCTGCACCGTAGTTCTCATAGAAGTCCCAAAGCAGAACTATAGGACGGCCGTTGCAGAAATCGCGCAGATAGCTTATACGGCTGCGCCACTGTCTGGTTGATGTGAGTGCACTGCCGCTGTAGGAGCTGCTGGTGCCATACCACCTCTCTACCTGCTGTTCCATAAGCGGTTCTATATCCTTGGCGTGCTCTGTCACCTGACGCTGTATCTCCTCCGGATTGAATGCCGTATAGAGGAGGTCGGCGGCACGTTTGCAGAAATACTGGCGGTAACCGTCATTCTTGAGCATTGATCCGAACGGCATGTTGGCCTTATCGGCATACCAGTCGGCATAGTCATCGGCATATTTGTTGAAACCGCGGTCGCCGTCAGTGAATATCCAGCGCCAAACACCTTCGCCCTTAGGCTTCCAGGCCATGGGGTTGTGGTTGACCGATGTGTTATGGCTCCATATCTGAGCCACCATGAAATCGGTATAGTTCTCTACATCCATAATCTGGGTAAGGGCGTCATAGTTGGCCTGAACGCTCAGGTCCTTCTGCCACACCTCCTTGTAGTGGTTCCACTCCTCCCAATCACCGGCCTCGACGTTCTGGTCACCTTCAATCATGTCAAACGTACCGGACTCAAGTCCGTAGCGGGTCTCTATGTACTCCTCGTTGACCTTCTCACGAATGTTATGGATACCCAGGAACTCACCGTTAAGAAATACGGCCGACGGACGGAAAGCCTGCAGGGCAAGGTTGAGCCCGCCTCTGCGGCAAGCCTGTTGAAGCAGGCCGTCACGGAACATGGTGTAGTTCCAGTCATTGCCCGATGCACGCAGCGCAAAGTCATCGAACGTGGTGCGCTCGTCGTCATGGAACAACTGGTATGACAGCTTGCTCTCGCCGTATTTCTTCTTGAAGTAGATTCCAAGCATTTTCTGCGGCAGCTGCCATGCATAGAGACCGTTTATCTTTACGCCTACAGCCTCGTTGAATGCGGGTCTGTCACTGCCGTTGTTCTCATAGAGCTCTATGTTTGCCGGAATCTCAAAATCGGCCTTCTCATTATATTTGTTGGTATAACCGTAAATTCCATGCTCAGAGTCCCAGAAATTGCTGCTTTCTGTTGCCAGCGATACTACCGGCAGACTGTGCCCCTGGAATTCGTTGTTAAGGAAATAGGTCATGGTCTTGGTGATACCCGGCATCTTTCCCGGCTCCAGTATGCGTGCCCTGAGTACGGTTGTCTTGGTAAACGTAAGCGGGGCTGTATATACGTTTGACTCCTCTGTAGGCTCAGAACCATCGGTGGTATAATAAACCACACCTCCCTGGTCATTGGTTATTGTAACCGTGACTGAGCCCGAATAAGCTCCGCCCTGTGTCAGTATGACAGGCTGGTTGGACCTGCCGGTATATCCTGTGGTGGCGTTGTCTTTGCCGGGAGTGGGAGTCATATAAAAAGGTGTCGTTGCGGTATTGTCTTTGGCGCGACCATAGCTTATGTCAACATATTGCGTCCCGAATATCATGCTGTCAACCATCTTTCCGTCTGCGTCAAAAAGACCCACCTCCTCACCGTCGGCACTCAATTTGAAAGAGGTGTGAAGTCCGATGCCGTTGTCGTCGCACCAAATCAGCAGATAACCTCCGGCTTTGATGGATGTGCCGTCAGGCAGAATGTATTTCTGCGGCTTTTTCAGATTGTCCGTAATTGACCATCCGCTCAGGTCCACGTCGGTCTTGCCTGCATTATACAACTCAATCCAGTCGGCATTTGCACCGTAATCAGGATCCGCATTGATGCTGTTGTTTGATGCCAGCACCTCATTTATTGTAATCTGCGCTTGAGCCGGTATTGCTGCCGTTAAGGTCAACAACGCCATGATAGAAAAGTGATATGACAGTCTCATAGTACTGTTGTTTGTCATTTGATTGGTTGTAAAAGTAATGTGAAATTGGGGACAGTCCCCTTTTTCACATGATTATTTTTTCATTTGTCGCTTACTTTAGTACGTGAAAAAGGGGACTGTCCCCAATTTCACATTGCTGTGTGCTTGGCAAATTGCAGTCATTCTGCTAGTAATGCTTTCATTTTGTAATGACTTATTCATTATCTAATGTTAAAATGAAAGATTTTTCCCATTTTTGAGAACAACGTATCAAAATAGTACATATCTTTGCAGCGTAAATCAGAAACAAGAAAACAGTTTATGTTTATCGGTTTTAAAAATATAACCACTGTTCAGCTGAATAATAACCAGCAGAATAATAATCAGAACCAGAATAATAATCAGGTTCCGATGGTTATACCTTTTGACCGGTCAGGTATGTAACTGTTGTATTAAATAAGAAATTTAAAAGGCTGGTCTTTTTGAGACCGGCCTTTTTTGTTTAACCGATGGATCCAACAAAAACAATAATTTTTCAAACCCCAAAACACTTTAATTATGAAAAAGATTGAAGCCATTATCCGAAAGACAAAGTTTGAGGATGTAAAGGAGGCTCTGTTTGAGGCCGACATCAACTGGTTCTCGTATGCCGAAGTTCATGCTATCGGTCAGGACCGTCAGGACAGAATCTACCGTGGTGTGATGTACAGTACCGATATCATATCACGAATTGAAATCACAATCATCTGCCGTGACCAGTTTGTTGAGCCCGCAATCAATGCTATCATGGGAGCAGCAAGAACAGGTGAGGTTGGCGACGGCCGTATATTCGTGAGCCCGGTCGATGATACCTGGTCCATCCGTACCGGAGAACACGGTGATATAGTGTTGGCAGACAGAAAGTAAAACCATTTAAAGATTTAAGATTATGTTTTTAGATATAGTTGAAGGTGTAAGCGCAGTTGAGGAAAGTATAAGCGCTGTAGCCGAGAGTGGTATAAGCGGACTTGATACAGTCTGGGTATTGTTAGCAGCAATGCTGGTGTTCTTTATGCAGCCCGGTTTCGCCCTGGTTGAGGCGGGCTTTACACGTTCCAAGAACACCGCCAACATCCTTATGAAGAACTTCGTTGACTTCATGGTCGGATCATTCCTTTTCTGGATGATAGGATTCGGTCTGATGCACGGAGCAAACAACGGATTCATTGGTGGTCTCCACCTTTTTGACTGGTCATTCATAGGTGACTCAAACGTTCCTGCTGAATGTACACTGATTTTCCAAACCGTATTCTGCGCCACTGCTGCCACAATAGTTTCAGGCGGTATGGCTGAGAGAACCAAGTTCTCCATGTACGTGATCATTTCTATCATCATCTCAGTATTCATTTATCCCATCGAGGGTCACTGGACCTGGGGCGGTGGCTGGCTCTCAGAGCTTGGTTTCCATGATTTTGCAGGTTCAACCGTTGTTCACTCTTGCGGTGGTGTGATTGCTCTTGCAGGTGCTATGGTACTTGGTCCCCGTATCGGTAAGTATTCAAAGACCGGCGAATCACGCGCTATCCCTGGTCACAACCTGACATTCGGAGCTCTTGGCGTATTCATCCTCTGGTTCGGATGGTTCGGTTTCAACCCCGGTTCACAATTGGCTGCCGAAGGTTCTGAGAACGCTATCGCAATCTCTCATGTAATGTGCACAACCAACATGGCTGCCGCAACAGGCGGACTTGCAGCTCTGTTCCTTACATGGATTGTATTCGGCAAACCTTCACTTTCACTGGTATGCAACGGCATCCTGGCAGGTTTGGTAGGTATCACAGCAGGTTGCGACCTTGTATCAATAGGTGGTGCAGCAATCATCGGTGCCGTTTGTGGTGTTGCAATGGTTGGTTCTGTTGCCCTGATTGATAAGATCTGCAAGATCGATGATCCCGTAGGTGCTGTATCAGTTCACGGAGTCTGCGGTATCCTTGGTACTCTCTTGACCGGTATGTTTGCAGTTGACGGTGGCCTGTTCTACGGTGGTGGCTGGCATTTCCTGAGCGTTGAGGCTCTTGGATCACTGGTAACTTGCGCATGGTCATTCGGACTTGGTCTGCTCACATTCGTAATCCTCAAGAAGGTTCACGGTATCCGTGTAGCTGCCCGCGTTGAGGAGGAGGGACTTGATATCTATGAGCATGGTGAGACTGCTTACAACGTATGATTGAAATGATTTAATTAACAAATGGAGGATTGGGAATCATGAATTGAAGTTAAAGATTTGATTCGTACTAGATTTAATACCTCTATATTTGTAATACTCATGCAGGTATGTATTGATTATTTGATTCCTGATTCACGATTCTCCATTTATTTGATAAACCCCAACAATTAATTAATACTATTATGAAAAAGATTTTTACAGTGGTAATTGCAATGGCTGCAGTGGCAGCTCCGTTGCACGCAGAGATTGAAGCAACAATTGGTGCAGACGTAGTTAGTGAGTATGTCTGGAGAGGTGAAATATGTGGTGATGCCGCCATACAGCCCTCGCTTGGTGTAAGCGCTGCAGGTGTTGACCTCTCGCTTTGGGGATCTGTAGGAATAAGCAATTTCCTGGATACAAAAGAGCTGGATATTACCTTGAGTTACTCTATAGAAGGTGCGACAATAGGTGTTACAGACTATTGGTTCAGTGCCGGTACAGAGCCCTACGGACGCTATCTCAAGTATAAGGAGGATGCAACCAACCATGTCTTTGAGGGATTCCTGGGATATGATTTCGGCTTTGCGTCAGTATCCTGGTACACGAACTTTGCCGGTAGTGACTTCAAGGCCGACGGTGACCGTGCATTCAGCTCTTATTGCGAGATTGCCGCTCCGTTCAGTGCCGGCGGTCTGGATTGGACCGCAAGTCTGGGATTCGTTCCCATGGAGACTCCGTTTTACGGAACTGAAGGTTTTGCAGTAACAAACCTTTCAATTGCTGCCTCAAAGTCAATAGACATAACAGAGAGCTTCAGCATTCCCGTATCGGCAGCCGTAACAGTCAACCCCTGCGCCGAAATGGCATACTTAGTGTTCGGAATATCCTTCTGAATTATTTGAGTTTCTTCATCTCATAACCCAGGCGGTGCAGTTCAATTGCAGCACCGATTGAGAACATAACCTGGACAGTGCGTGCATAAACGTAGAATGCGCGCGGGCTCTGAGGTTCAATCTTCTCCTGACGTATGAACGTTACTGCGGTCTGAGCGCAGGTCTGCATAAGAGATGTAATCTGCTGGGCTTGTTTTCCATCGGGAAACAGGCCCAGTATGTCTTTAAGGATATGGTCATCCATGTCGTCAAAGCCGTTCGGGCCCAGCAGTACGCTGTAGGGCTGTCCCTTGAGCTTGTTCCAGTCTCGGTTCCACCAGCAGGCTACAGCCATGCCTATATAACCGGCCCAGGCGACCGAAACCGTAGGGTAGGCGGCTATCTCCTTCACGCCGTCAGCAATATATTCCGGCGCAAGCTCCTTCCATTTTAGGTCTATGTCATCGGACTTCAGGAGTATGCCTTCAAGCATTCCCGCATCGGTACATATCTTGAGTAATTCCCTCTCCAGACGGTCCTGGAACATGTTGTAATACAACTGGTCTTCCATATCTTGTAATATTGGACAGCAAAGGTAATTTTTTTACCTTTGTGCCATTCACTACTAACTACAAATATTATGAGAAAACTTACGGGAGCGCTGCTTATGGCAGCCATGCTGGTTCCTGCCTGGAGCGCAGCACAGAAATGGGAAGGTCTGGCCGATACCCCTCAGATGGGATGGAACAGCTGGAACAAGTTCGGACAGAACATCAGTGAACAACTTATTCGTGAGCAGGCCGATGCCATGGTGGCCGAAGGTCTGGTAGATGCCGGTTACATCTATCTCAATATGGATGACTGCTGGCATGGCGAGCGTGATGCCGACGGTTTTGTTCAGCCTGATCCCAAGACATTTCCATCGGGTATTGAGGCTCTGGCCGATTATGTTCACTCCAAAGGCATGAAACTTGGTATATACTCTGATGCCGGCCGTAAGACCTGTGCAGGCCGTACCGGTAGTTTCGGTCATGAGTATCAGGATGCCCTGCAGTATGCACGCTGGGGAATAGACTATCTTAAATATGACTGGTGCTCAAGTGAGAATATCAACCCTCGTGGCGCATACACCCTGATGCGTGACGCTCTGCGTGCTGCCGGACGTCCCATTCTGTTCAGCATGTGCGAGTGGGGTACCAACAAACCATGGGAGTGGGCTGAGAATGTAGGCCACTCATGGCGTACCACCGGTGATATCACCGCCCGTTTTGCCGGCAACCCCCGTCAGCGCGGTTGGGGCCAGACTGTCTTGAGCATCATTGACCAAAACGCCCCCTTGCGTAAATATGCCGGTCCGGGCCACTGGAATGATCCCGATATGCTTGAGGTGGGCAACGGTATGAGCGTAAATGAGGACCGCGCCCACTTCAGTATGTGGTGCATGATGGCCGCTCCTCTCATTCTGGGTAATGACCTCTCAAAGATGACCGATGAGACCCGTGCCATCATCCTTAATAAAAAGGTTATAGCCATTGATCAGGACAAACTGGGCGTGCAGGGACTGCGCTACAAGACAGAAAACGAGATTGAGTACTGGTTCAAACCGCTTGAGAACGGTGACTGGGCATTCTGCCTGCTCAACCGCAGCACGGAACCCGTAGAGTGCAACGTCAACTGGCAGGACTACAACCTGACCGATGAAGAGGTAAGCGGACTGTCAACTAAGTTCGACGCCATAACCTACAACATTGAGAATCTGTGGGAGTTCAACGCCAAGAAGGCAAAGGTCGGTACCACCAAGAAGGCTCTCAAGGTGACGGTTCCCGGTCATGATGTGGCTATGTACCGTCTCTCACCAAAATAAAAGGGGCCAATTTGGCCCCCTTTTATTGCATCTGCTGCAACAGACGGTTACAGCGACTGGTCTGATAGGGGGTAAGTCTGGCGGGGTTGCTTCTTAGCGGATTAGGAAGGCATATCGCTATGGAAATGGCCTGCCTGCGGGTCAGTTTGGCGGCGTGGCATCCGAAATAGTGTTGGGCGGCAGCCTCCGCTCCATATATGCCCGGTCCCATCTCTATAATATTAAGGTAGACTTCCATTATCCTGTCCTTGCTCCAGAGTTTCTCAATAAGGAAGGTCCAATAGGCCTCCCATACCTTTCTGGCACCTGTCCTGGTTCCGAATGAGAATACATTCTTGGCGGTTTGCTGCGATATGGTGCTGCAACCGCGCAGTTTGGTTCCTTTAGTCAGATGGTCATCGCGCATTTTCCTGATTGCTTCCCAGTCAAAACCATGATGGTCATAGAACTTCTGGTCCTCTGTCAGAACCACGGCTTTTGCAAGGTTGGGTGATATCCGGTCAAGGCTGACCCAAGTATGCTGAGTCTTGAATGTCTTTACATTCCGGTTCTCTATGGAGCGCTTGAGCATAAGCGGAGTGTAATTGACCGGAACGTAGCGCAATAACAGTACCAGCGCCAGACTCAGTGCGATAAAGAGTAGGGGGAGCTTAACAAACAGTCTGAATGTCCACTTGCGCTTCTTTTTCATAAAGTGATTTGTCCTTATCGGCTGCAAAGTTACTTAATAGATTCGTGAAGTATCTATCTTATTCTTTCTTTGTATATTTGAACCGATAACTAATCCTTTTCTAACCGTTATGGAACCAAAAACAAACAGAATCCTGTCCAATATATGTTTCCTTTCTGTTTGACAAAAAGTAAGTTTATTAATATATATAGGTGGCAAAATGTAAGCAGCGCAAAAAATATTGCGATAAAGTGATGTTTTCTTGCCAAAATGTTTTGGTGTTTAAAAAAGAGTGCTTAAATTCGCGTCAGAATTAGCAAAAACAAGAGAAATGGCAAGATTCCTGGCTTACGCCAATAATAATCAGAATAATAATCAGAACCAGAATAATAATCAGGTTTTGATGATTACTTCTTTTGGCCAGCGGGAAAGCTAATCATTAAGGAATATAAAGAACAAAACATAAAAGACTGGTCAATTTGATCAGTCTTTTTTTTGTTCCGGACCGTAAGACGAATAAATAACAAAAACAATAAAAACTATGTGTGGAATAGTTGCAGCATTCAAGATCAGGAAGCAGTCTGAGCAGCTCAGACAGCAGGTATTGGAGATGAGTAGAAGAATCCGTCACCGCGGTCCGGACTGGAACGGCATCTGGTGCGGCGGATCTGCCATATTGGCTCATGAGCGTCTTAGCATCGTGGACCCTCAGTCAGGCGGCCAGCCGCTGTTCAGTGAGGATCGCCTTCAGGTGCTGGCCGTTAACGGTGAGATTTACAACCATCAGGCAATACGCCGTGAGTATGAGGGCCGATACACATTCCGCACAGGAAGCGACTGCGAGGTTATCCTGGCGCTTTACCGTGATGCCGTAAGGGCCGGTGGCAGTCAGGAGGACTTTATCCGCATGCTTGAGAAGCTGAACGGTATTTTTGCTTTTGCTCTTTATGATGCCGAGCGTGACGAATACCTGATAGCACGTGATCCCATAGGTGTTATACCTCTTTATATAGGCCATGATGCACAGGGTCGCTTATATGTGGCCAGTGAACTTAAGGCTCTTGAGGGAATCTGCACCGAGTATGAGCCGTTCCTTCCGGGTCATTTCCTGAGCAGCCGCACCGGAATGGTGGAGCGCTGGTGGACCCGTGACTGGTTCAAGTATGATGCAGTGAAAGACAACGAAGCCAGTGTAGAGGAACTCCATGACGCACTTGAGGCAGCTGTAAAGCGCCAGCTTATGAGTGACGTTCCTTACGGAGTACTGCTCTCCGGCGGACTTGACAGCTCTGTCATATCGGCCATTGCCAAGAAAAACGCTGCCCGTCGTGTTGAGACCGATGACCAGCAGGAGGCTTGGTGGCCGCGTCTGCACTCATTTGCAGTAGGTCTTAAGGGTGCCCCTGACCTGGCTAAGGCCCGTGAGGTGGCAGAGCATATAGGAACCGTACACCATGAAATCAACTATACTATCCAGGAGGGTCTGGATGCCATACGTGACGTGATCTATTTCATTGAGACATATGACGTTACTACTGTACGTGCCAGCACTCCCATGTACCTGCTTGCCCGAGTTATACGTAGCATGGGAATAAAGATGGTGCTGAGTGGCGAGGGAGCCGATGAGGTATTTGGAGGTTATCTCTATTTCCATAAGGCTCCCGATGCCCGCGCGTTCCATGAAGAGACCGTACGTAAGCTCTCCAAACTGCACCTTTATGACTGCCTCCGTGCCAACAAGTCACTGGCAGCCTGGGGTGTTGAGGGACGTGTACCTTTCCTGGACAAGGAGTTCCTGGACGTAGCAATGCGTCTGAACCCTGCAGCCAAGATGTGTCCCGGCAAGGAGATTGAGAAACGCATAGTACGTGAGGCTTTTGCCGATATGCTGCCCGAGAGCGTTGCATGGCGCCAGAAAGAGCAGTTCAGTGACGGAGTGGGATACAGCTGGATCGATACCCTGAAGGAGATAACCTCAGCTGCCGTAACCGATGAGCAGATGGCTCATGCAGCAGAGCGATTCCCCATCAACACACCTATGAACAAGGAGGAGTATTACTACCGCAGCATATTTGAGGAGCATTTCCCCAGCGAGTCTGCAGCCAAGTGCGTACCCAGTGTTCCAAGTGTAGCCTGCTCAACTGCCGAGGCCCTGGCATGGGACAAGAGTTTCAGCAAACTGAACGATCCCAGCGGTCGTGCAGTCAAGGGCGTTCATGAAAACGCTTACAAATAAGCACTTTGAATGTCGGTTTGCTGCATTAAACATTTTTTTAATGTCATTTTGAAGAAATTTATGGAGGATCGTTTTCAAATTGCAACAATAATTGCTACTTTTGCATCGTTTTTGAAACATAAAGACAAGCAAAAGCATGAAAGTGTTGATAGAATATGGTTTCAGATATGCTCTGGAGGTTGGTTTCAATCCCAAGCGTAATGCCGGGAATAATAATTCCGGCAATTGGAACCGTTTTGTCAGGAGTACGGCTTTTCTCTCTCCAGCCGGGGAGTAAGCCCAAAGATAAAACTCAAACTTTCAATACAAACATAAAGGCTGGCCCGCTTGGACTGGCCTTTCGTCTTTAATAGTAAACAAGAACAAAAACACTAAAACAATAAAATTATGAGTGAACTTAGATTTGATGTAATACAGGATGCTTTCAAGAAGAAGGCTGCTGTAGTGGAGACACCCGCTGTAAAGACATCGGAATACTTCGGCGAGTTGGTGTTCAACCGTGACAAGATGCGCAAGTATCTTGATGACAAGACCTTCAAAGCTATTGTGAACTGCATTGACAATGGTGAGCCTCTGGATCGCAAGACTGCCGATGGCGTAGCTGCCGGCATGAAGACCTGGGCTATGGAGCACGGCGTAACACACGTTACCCACTGGTTCCAGCCGCTCACCGACGGTACTGCCGAGAAGCACGACTCTTTCATGGAGTACGATGGCAAGGGCGGTATGATTGAGACTTTCGATGGCAAAGCCCTGGCACAGCAGGAGCCTGATGCTTCATCATTCCCCAGCGGCGGTATCCGTGCCACATTCGAGGCCCGTGGTTATACTGCTTGGGATCCCACATCACCTGTATTCATCCAGGATGATACACTTTGCATACCTACAGTATTCATTTCATATACCGGTGAGGCTCTTGACTACAAGACACCTCTTAAGAAGGCCCTGAAGGCTGTAAACGATGCAGCTCTGCCTATCTGCCGCATGTTTGACCCCAAGGTCAAGAAGGTATATTCATACCTGGGCTGGGAGCAGGAGTACTTCCTGGTTGATGAGGACCTCTACGCTGCACGTCCTGACCTTATGCTTACAGGCCGTACACTGATGGGTCACGCTTCATCAAAGAACCAGCAGCTGGATGACCACTATTTCGGTGCCATTCCTTCACGTGTTGCCGCTTTCATGCGCGACATCGAGATTGCCGGTTACAAGTTGGGTATTCCTCTTAAGACACGTCATAACGAGGTTGCTCCTAACCAGTTCGAGCTTGCTCCCATCTACGGTGAGACCAACCTTTCAAATGACCAGAACCAGTTGATAATGAACGTGATGAACAGCATTGCCCGCAAGCACGGATTCGTAGTTCTGTTCCACGAGAAGCCGTTTGACGGAATCAACGGTTCAGGTAAGCACAACAACTGGTCACTTGGTACCGATACCGGCACACTGCTGCTTGCTCCCGGTAAGGATGCAATGGGCAACCTGCAGTTCGTTACATTCTTTGTAAACGTTCTGGCTGCCGTACAGAAGCACAACGATATCCTCAAGGCTTCTATCGCTACCGCTACCAACGCTCACCGTCTGGGCGCCAACGAGGCACCTCCCGCCATTGTATCTGCTTTCCTTGGCAAGACAATGACATCTGTCCTCAAGAAGCTGATAGAGGTTCCGTCAGATACTCCTATCGAGATTGCCGGAAAGAAGGGTAAGTCTGTAGGTCTGGTTGAGATTCCTGAGATCTTTGTAGACAACACCGACCGTAACCGTACATCACCGTTCGCATTCACCGGTAACCGTTTTGAGTTCCGTGCCGTTGGTTCAAGCGCAAACTGCGCAGGTGCCATGACCGCTCTGAACGCAGCCGTAGCCGAGCAGCTGATTGCCTTCAAGGCCGATGTAGACAAGGAGATGGCAGCCGGCAAGGCTATGAACATTGCCATCATGGACACCCTGAAGCCTATCATCAAGAGCATAATCGATGTCGTTTGCTTTGACGGTAACGGTTATACCGATGAGTGGAAGGCTGAGGCCAAGAAGCGTGGTCTGGATACTCTGACCAACGTTCCTGAGATGTTCAAGTCATTCACCACTCCCAAGGCTATCGAGCTGTTCACCAAGCTTGGCGTTTACACTGAGAAGGAGCTTGAGGCCCGTAACGAGGTTAAGTGGGAGATATATACCAAGAAGGTACAGATTGAGGCCCGTGTAACCGGCCGTATGGCAATCAACCATATCATTCCTGCCGCTCTTGCATATCAGACAAAGCTGCTCAAGAACATAGACCTGATGAAGGATGTTTACGGTGACAGCTTCAAGGATATGGCCGGCGTAAGCATGGGATTCGTTACCAAGATTTCTGAACTTGTAAATCTGCTCAAGAAACAGGTTGACGATATGATCGAGGCCCGTAAGGTTGCCAACAAGATCGAGGGCGAGTATGAGAAGGCCATGGCTTACCATGAGATTGCCGAGTCTCTCTTCCCGCTCCGCAAGACCATTGACAAGCTTGAGGAGATTGTGGACAACGACATGTGGCCGCTGCCTAAGTACCGTGAGCTGTTGTTCATAAATTAAATAAATCATTTCTTCGCTTCGCTCCGAAAGATGGGAGCGAAGCGGAGATTCATTTGAAGCGGTTTGTTAGTTAGATACATTTTTACTGAAAGTACAAAGTACAACATTATATGAAAAAACTCGGTTTATACGACCCTCAGAACGAACATGATGCCTGCGGTATAGGTATGATGGTAAACCTTAAGGGGGGAAAGACACACCAGCTTGTTGACAGTTCACTCACACTGCTTGAGAACATGAAGCACCGTGGTGCCGAGGCTGCCGACAACAAGTCGGGCGACGGAGCCGGAATCATGCTGCAGATACCGCACGAGTTCATACTCTTGCAGGGTATTCCTGTACCTGAGAGGCTCAGTTACGGAACAGGTCTTGTGTTCCTGCCCAAGGATGAGAAACTGCGTGGTCAGTATCTGGACATTATCCGTGAGGAGGTATCCAAGATGGGACTTGAGCTCACCAACGTACGTGACGTACCTGTGAACAGCAATATCCTGGGTGAGGCTGCCCGTGCAACTGAGCCCTACACAGTACAGATATTCGTTACCGGCGCATCAGAGGCCGACGGTCTTGAGACCAAGCTCTACAAGATCCGCAAGCATGTTGAGCAGAGGATTGACAACCGTGATTTCTATATTGTATCACTTTCATGCCGTATAATAGTATATAAAGGAATGCTCACCTCAACGCAGCTGCGTGAGTACTATCCGGACCTTAGCAGTCCGTTCTTTACCAGCGGCTTAGCCATGGTGCATTCCCGTTTCAGTACAAATACGTTCCCTACATGGTCTCTTGCACAGCCCTTCCGAATGCTGGCTCACAACGGTGAGATAAACACCATTCGCGGAAACCGCGGCTGGATGGAGGCACGTGAGAGCGTTCTTTCATCGCCGGCTCTGGGTGAGGTTAGTGATATTCATCCTATCGTTCAGCCCGATATGAGCGACAGTGCGTCATTTGACAACGCACTTGAGTTCTTTGTGCGTTCAGGCATGTCTCTGCCTCACGCAATGGCCATGATGATTCCTGAGTCATTCAATGAAAAGAACCCCATCAGTGATAAGCTCAAGGCATTCTACGAGTACCACTCAATCCTTATGGAGCCGTGGGACGGACCTGCCGCCATGCTCTTTACCGATGGCCGTTATGCCGGAGGTATGCTGGACCGTAACGGTCTGCGTCCCGCACGTTACCTCATCACCGATGACGGTATGCTTATCATGGCATCTGAGGCCGGATGTATCCAGGTCGATGCAGCCAAGATAGTTGAGAAGGGTAAACTTCAGCCCGGTAAGATACTCCTTATTGATACAGACAACGGTCAGATATACCGTAACAATGAGGTTAAGGACGCCCTGGCCAGCGAGCTTGACTATGCAGGATGGCTCAGCGCAGGACGTGTAGAGCTGGGTAAGCTTAAGAGCGGCCGTAAGGCACCCAATGATGTTAAAGACTATACCAGACGCTTAAGGGCGTTTGATTTTACACGTGAGGATATTGACCGCGTTATCGTTCCTATGTGCCAGACAGCCCAGGAGCCTCTGTCATCAATGGGTAACGATACCCAGCTGGCGGTTCTTTCTGACCGTCCCCAGCTGCTGTTCAACTATTTCCGACAGCAGTTCGCACAGGTTACCAACCCGCCTATAGATCCTATCCGTGAAGAACTGGTCATGTCACTTACCGAGTACATCGGTGCAGTCGGCATGAATATCCTTACTCCCAGTGAGGGCCACTGCAAGATGGTACGTCTGCCGCAGCCGGTTCTTACCAACACAGAGCTCGATACGCTCTGCAACATCCGCTACAAGGGATTCAACACAGAAAAACTTCCTATTCTCTTTGAGAAATCAAAAGGCGCCAAGGGTATGGCCGATGCCATCCAGGAGCTCTGCAAGAAGGCTGAGCAGTCTGTTGACGCCGGTATCAACTACATAATTCTGAGCGATCGCGGCATTGACGATACTCATGCTGCAATTCCTTCACTGCTTGCCGTAAGCGCCATCCACCACTATCTGGTATCAATCCAGAAGCGTGTACAGACTGCACTTATCGTAGAGAGCGGTGAGATCCGTGAGGTTATGCATGTGGCTCTGCTTATGGGCTACGGCGCAAGTGCCGTCAACCCCTACATGGCATTTGCCGTAATTGATGACCTGGTTAAGAAGGGTGAGATCCAGCTTGACTACGAGACAGCTCAGCACAACTACATCAAGGCCGTTGACAAGGGCCTTAAGAAGATACTCAGTAAGATGGGTATCAGCACCATACGTTCTTACCGCGGTGCCAAGATATTTGAATCAATTGGTCTCAGCCAGGAGCTTCTGGCCAAGTATTTCGGTACAGCATCATCAACCGTCGGCGGTGTTACGCTTGACGGTATCTGCAAGGATGCAGTACGTATGCAGGAGCAGGGATTCGGCAAGGCTGAACCCGATGATGTCCTGCCGTTCATCGGTCAGTATGCGTTCCGTAAGGACGGAATACGTCATGCATGGACACCTGAGGCCATCTCAACACTGCAGCTCGCAACCCGACTGGGAAGCTACAAGAAGTTCAAGGAGTTCTGCTCAATCGTGGATGACCGTCCCGAGCAGCTGTTCCTGCGCAACTACTTCAAGTTCAAGAGCAACCCCATATCAATAGATGAGGTTGAGCCTGCAGAGAATATCGTAAAGCGTTTTATCGGAGCTGCCATGTCATTCGGTGCCATCAGCAAGGAGGCACATGAGGCAATAGCTCTGGCTCTCAATACTCTTGATTCACGCAGCAACACCGGTGAGGGTGGTGAGGACAGCGAGCGTTTCCACACTGATGTGGACGGCGTATCACTGAGCAGTCGTATCAAGCAGGTGGCATCGGGCCGATTCGGTGTTACAGCCGAGTATCTGGTAAACTCACAGGAGATTCAGATCAAGGTTGCCCAGGGTGCCAAGCCCGGTGAGGGCGGTCAGCTGCCCGGCTTCAAGGTGAACGAGATCATTGCCCGTACACGTAACTCAATTCCCGGAATTTCACTGATTTCACCTCCTCCTCATCACGATATCTATTCTATCGAGGATCTGGCACAGCTCATATTTGACCTGCGTAACGTCAATCCCAAGGCCAAGATCAGCGTCAAGCTGGTGGCTGAGAGCGGTGTAGGTACAATCGCAGCCGGTGTGGCTAAGGCTAAGGCAGACCTGGTCGTAATATCAGGATCTGAGGGCGGTACAGGTGCATCACCTGCCTCTTCAATCCGTTACGCCGGTGTATCTCCTGAGATTGGTCTTTCCGAGACACAGCAGACTCTGGTTCTGAACGGTCTGCGTAAGGAGATTGAGGTTCAGGTTGACGGTCAGCTCAAGACCCCGCGTGACGTCATATCAATGGCTCTGCTGGGTGCCGGTGAGTTCGGATTCGGAACTGCTCAGCTCATTGTTCTGGGATGCCTCCTGATGCGTAAGTGCCATACAAACGCATGCCCGGTAGGTGTTGCAACCCAGGATCCTGCACTCCGCGCCAAGTTCCGCGGTCACAGCCAGTACCTTGTAAACTACTACATGTATATGGCAGAGGGCGTACGTGAGTTCCTGGCCGATATGGGATTCCGCAAGTTTGAGGATATCATCGGCCGTACAGACCTTATTGAGATTGATACCACCAAGTTCAACGATAAGACACGCGGTCTTGATTTCAGCCGCATGCTTACAAAGATTGACGGTGAGCTCTATAAGACCGAGGACCAGAAGCATGACCTGAGCAAGGTTCTTGACCAGAAGATGATCGATGCATCGGCCGATGCCATTGAGAAGGGCACCAAGGTTGATCTCTCATACGATATCATCAACACTGACCGTGCCGCAGGTGCAATGCTGTCAGGTGCGATAGCAAGCAAGTACGGACATGACGGCCTTGAGGACGGTACAATTAACGTCACATTCAAGGGTTCTGCAGGTCAGAGCTTCGGTGCATTCCTTATGAAGGGTGTGAACTTCAAGCTTGTGGGTGAGGCCAATGACTACGTAGGTAAGGGCCTTTCAGGCGGCCGCATTGCAATATGCCCGCCCGCTGAGAGCAAGTTTGACGCATCAGAGAACATCATAGCAGGTAACACCATCCTGTACGGAGCTACCAGCGGTGAGATATTCATCAACGGTCGTGCAGGTGAGCGTTTCGCCGTACGTAACTCAGGCGCCACTGCCGTGGTTGAGGGCGCAGGTGACCACTGCTGCGAGTATATGACAGGAGGTCGCGTGGTTGTTCTCGGTACAACCGGCCGTAACTTTGCAGCCGGTATGTCAGGCGGTCTGGCTTACGTCTGGGACAAGAACCATGACTTTGACTACTACTGCAACATGGATATGATTGAGCTTGACCTTATTGAGGACAAGGCCGGTCGTGACGAGTTGCACGGACTCATTGAGAAACACTACAAATATACCGGCTCAGCTCTGGCCAAGAAGATGCTGGATAACTGGGAACAGTATGTAGGTGAGTTCATACAGGTTACTCCTATCGAGTACCGCCGTATCCTCCAGGAGGAGAAGATGAAGGCGCTGCAGCAGAAGATTGATAACGTTCAGCGTGATTATTAAACTGTAAAGAGACACTACTATGGGAAATCCAAGAGCTTTCCTGACCGTACCCAGACAGGATGCCGGTCATAGACCAATACATGAGAGAATTGCTGACTTTGGTGAAGTTGAGCAGACGCTGAACGACAGCAGCCGCCAGCAGCAGGCTTCACGCTGCATGGATTGCGGCGTACCCTTCTGCCACTGGGCATGCCCGCTGGGCAACAAGCAGCCCGAATGGCAGGATGCCGTATACAAAGGCAAGTGGGAACTGGCTTACAAGCTGCTCTCCGCAACCAATGACTTCCCTGAGTTTACAGGCCGTATCTGTCCTGCACTCTGCGAGAAGAGCTGCGCGCTGAACCTCTGCATCGATGCCCCCGTAACCGTACGTGAGAACGAGTGCTCCATCATTGAGCATGCTTTCCGTGAGGGTTATGTAAAGGCTCACACATATGAGCGTAACGGCAAGAAGGTGGCCATCATCGGTGCCGGTCCTGCCGGACTGAGCGCTGCAGTACGCCTTAACTGCCTTGGTTATGAGGTGACACTCTTTGACAAGATGCCCTCTGCAGGTGGTCTGGTACGTTACGGAATACCTAACTTCAAGCTTGACAAGTATGTGATAGACCGCCGTATGGCTATCATGGAGCAGGAGGGAATCAAGTTCCGGTTCAACACCATGGTTGACCTTAACGATCTGCCCAAGGGCTTTGACGCATACATCATATCAAACGGAACACCTACCGCACGTGACCTTAAGATTCCCGGACGTGAGTTCAAGGGCGTATACTTTGCCCTGCAGATGCTCACCCAGCAGAACCTGCGTCTGGCAGGTCAGGAGTTCAGACCTGAGGAGACCGTATCGGCCAAGGGCAAGAAGGTGCTGGTAATTGGTGGCGGAGATACCGGTAGCGACTGCATAGGTACATGCCATCGTCAGGGTGCCGTAAGCGTTACCCAGATTGAGATCATGCCCAAGCCTCCGGTTGGTTACAACCCTGCAACACCGTGGCCGCAGTGGCCTAACATCCTCAAGACCACAACCAGTCATGAGGAGGGTTGCGAGCGCCGCTGGTGCCTTACATCAAACAAGTTCCTGGATGACGGCAAGGGTAACCTTAAGGGCGTTGAGGTTGAGACTGTAGAGTGGGTACCGGATCCTAACGGTGGCCGCCCTCAGATGAAGCTCACAGGCAACAAGGAGATTATAGAATGCGATATGGTGCTGCTGGCTATGGGATTCCTCAAGCCTGAGCATCCTGAGTACGCTGAGAACGTGTTCCTGGCAGGTGATGCCAAGAACGGTGCCAGCCTGGTAGTAAGGGCACTGGCCAGTGGCCGTGAGGTAGCAGCCAAGGTTGACGCATATCTCAAAAACAAATAATTATGGCTAAGGAGATCACTTTCAGTAAGATGCACGGTCTGGGCAATGACTATATCTATGTCAATGTCATGGATATGGTATTGCCTGATCCCGAAAAGCTGTCCATCCTGTGGAGTGACCGCCATAAAGGGATAGGCTCCGACGGCCTTATCCTTATAGGACGCTCCAAGGTCGCTGATTTCAGCATGCGCATTTTCAACGCTGACGGATCTGAGGCACTGATGTGCGGAAACGGTTCACGCTGCGTCGGTAAGTATGTGTATGACAAAGGATTAACTACCAAGACTGAAATCACTTTAGAGACTCTTTCAGGTATCAAGAAACTGTCACTTCACCCGGGTGCTGACGGCAAGATCAGTTCCGTTACCGTGGGTATGGGAGCTGGCGTTCCGCTTAAGGTGGTACGCAAGTCTGCAAAGAGTGACGAGCTGATAGGAGAGACCCTGAATGTAGGCGACGGACCTACCGTATGCACAGCTATTGATATGGGCAACCCGCATCTGGTCATGTTCGTGAAGGATGCTGAGAATGCCCGTGTAGCTGAAGTGGGTCCTTTCATGGAGCATAACGAGATGTTCCCCAACCGTGCCAACATTGAGTTTGCACAGGTTCTGGACCGTAATCATATTCGTATGCGTGTATGGGAACGCGGCAGCGGAATTACCTGCGCATGCGGAACTGGTGCCTGCGCAACGGCTGTGGCATCGGCCATGCAGGGATATACCGATCCTAAAGACTGCCAGGTCATCATGGACGGCGGTGCACTCACCGTTTCATGGGATCCGGCAACACGTGAGGTGCTTATGACCGGCGATGCCACGCTGGTATTTGACGGAAAAATAGAAATGCCAAATGATTAAATCAAACTCCAATTTCTCAAGACTTCCGGAGCGTTACCTGTTCCTGGATATCGCCAAGAGGGTGAATGCATTCAGCAAGGCCAACCCCAGCGCCGATATCATACGTATGGGAATAGGCGATGTGACGCGTCCGCTCGCTCCGGCTGTCATAAAAGCCATGCATGAGGCCGTAGAAGACTGTGCCGCACAGGACACATTCCACGGTTACGGTCCCGAGCGCGGTTATCAGTGGTTGCGTGAGGCCATAGTGAAAGGTGATTATGAGCCTCTGGGAGTAAACCTTTCTCCCGATGACATATTTGTCAATGACGGTGCCAAGAGCGATACCGGCAACATTGGCGATATACTCTCCACTGATGGACTTGTAGGCATTACAGACCCCGTTTATCCGGTGTACGTAGACACCAACCTGATGCGTGGAGCACAGGTACGTTTCATTCCATGCAATGCAGCCAACGGTTACACAGGAGATATCCCTACAGAGCGTCTGGATGTGATCTATCTCTGCTACCCCAACAACCCCACGGGTGCCGTGATAACCAAGGCAAAACTTAAGGAGTGGGTTGATTACGCACTCAGCAACGGATCCATCATCATGTATGACTCAGCTTACGAGGCATTCATACGTGATCCGGAGATTCCCCATTCAATCTATGAGATTGAGGGAGCCAAGGAGTGCGCCATTGAGTTCCGCAGTTTCTCCAAGACCGCAGGATTCACTGGAATAAGATGTGGTTATACCGTTATCCCACAAGGACTTATGGTAAATGATGAAAGCGGCCGTAAGGTGAGCTTGAACGCTCTCTGGGAACGCCGTCAGAGCTGTAAGTTCAACGGTGCGTCATATGTGTCACAGCGTGGTGCGCTGGCTGTCTATACGCCAGAGGGCCGCAAGCAGATACGTGAGACCATTGATTATTATCTGGAGACGGCGCGTATCATCCGTGACAGCATGACGGAGGTAGGATTGAATCCCCAGGGTGGCGAGAATGCACCATATATATGGGCCGAAACGCCTCAGGGAATTGATTCGTGGGAGTTTTTTGATATCCTGCTAGAGAAAGCGCAGGTGGTGGTTACACCGGGATCGGGATTCGGTCCGTCAGGGCAGGGTTATTTCAGGATAACGTCGTTTGCCGACAGGCAACGCACAATAGAGGCAATGCAACGCATAAAGAATTTGATGAATAAATAATGGAGAGAGAAGCAGTTCTTATTCTTGAGGACGGAACCCGTTTCGTAGGTCGCTCGTTCGGATTTGAAAAATCCGTATCGGGCGAACTCGTGTTCTATACAGCCATGACGGGATATCCGGAGAGTCTTAGTGATCCGTCGTATAAGGGACAGATTCTGGTCCCCACATTCCCGCTTATAGGCAACTACGGTGTGCCGGGCGACGAGACGGTAAACGGAATATCAAAGTTTTATGAGTCCGACAGGATTCAGTGCTCGGCACTTGTCATAGCACAGTATTCTGCAGAGTACAGCCATTGGGACTCAGCCAAGAGTCTGGGTGAGTGGCTTAAGAAGTGGGAGGTACCCGGTATCTACGGAATCGATACCCGTGCACTTACCAAGCGTCTGCGTGAGAAGGGTGCCATGCTGGGCAAGATCGTGTTCGGTGACGAGGATATCCCGTTCTATGATCCCAACAAGGACAATCTGGTATCTCAGGTTTCATGCCCTGAGATAAAGCATTACGGAAACGGCAAGTACAAGGTGCTTATGGTAGACTGCGGTATGAAGAACAACATACTGCGCTGCCTGCTTGACTACAACGTGCAGATCAAGCGCGTGCCCTGGAACTATGATTTCAGCGGTGAGGATTATGACGGCCTGTTCATTTCAAACGGCCCCGGTGACCCCGCCATGTGCACTGAGACAATAGCCAATATACGTAAGGCTCTGCAGCAGGACAAGCCTATCATGGGAATCTGCCTTGGAAACCAGCTGCTGGCACTTGCAGCAGGCGCCAAGACCTACAAACTCAAATACGGACACCGCGGACACAACCAGACTGTACGTATCCCCGGTACCCATAAGTGCTTTGTGACATCTCAGAACCACGGTTTTGCCATTGATGACAGCACCCTGCCTGCAGATTGGGAACGCATGTTTGAGAATCTGAACGACGGCACGAATGAGGGTATCAAGCATAAGTCAAAACCGTTCTTCTCAACTCAGTTCCATCCTGAGGCATCTAGCGGACCTACTGATACAGGTAACCTGTTCGGTCTGTTTGTGGAGAATATGATTAAGTATTCAAAAAAATGAATGATGCTATGGAAGATGTAAAGAGAGTACTTGTGCTCGGATCGGGAGCACTCAAGATAGGTCAGTCAGGTGAGTTTGACTATTCCGGTTCTCAGGCCCTCAAGGCGCTGCGCGAGGATGGCAAATACACCATTCTTATTAACCCCAATATCGCCACAGTCCAGACATCCGAGGGCGTGGCCGATGCCATCTATTACCTGCCCATCACTCCCACATTCGTGGAGAAGGTAATCC
>Ga0265299_10001962_pt1 | contig 22043 bp, 18 predicted proteins | sample AusTroGonzalo_MG_4_FD_193485 | JGI IMG/M metagenome (GOLD analysis project Ga0265299, IMG submission 193485) | Bovine rumen microbial communities from tropical cattle in Woodstock, Queensland, Australia - Gonzalo_02 | ecosystem: Host-associated > Mammals > Digestive system > Stomach > Rumen ... | reverse complement strand
CGTGAAGCTTATCCCGCGCTGGGTCTCGGTGGCGCTGACGCTGCCGGTGCAGGTGACGAACCTGTAGTTCTCACCGTACAGCTCGATGGAATCCGAAACCAGGTCCACCGTTTCGGTGCTGACATGCGCACCGCCGGAGAGGATGACGCGCCTGTTGCCCTGCTGCATGTCGATCTTGGTGTAGCCGCCGGAGAAGGTGATCTCCGATGCCGCCAGCGCCAGCAGGGGGAGGGCGAGCATGATGATGGTCAGAATCGTTTTCCTGTATGTCGTCATTGCGTGAAAGTTCCTTCCAGTATGGTTCCGAATTCGTAGAGGTTCTCATCCACCACGGCGCTGAACCCGGCTGCCCGGATCCTCGTGCCGTCGCCGTAGGTCACGGTGACATCGCCCGTGCATGTCAGCGAGTTGTCAGTCCCGTCCCAGATGATGTCGGGGGTCTCGATGACCGACACGCTCCCGTTGTCATCCAGCTCGATGCGCACCACGCCGGAAAGCGTGGCGTGGTTGTTGTCCGGGGAGACCACGGCCTTCCCGCAGCTGCCCGAAAGAGTCGTCCCCCTTCTGAAGGACACGTTCTCGAGAACCGTGTCGCGGCCCGATCCGTAGATGGATATGCGCGACGCCTGCATGACCATGGGACTGTCGTTCTTCTGGCTCAGCGTGTACTCGGCGTTCTCAAGTATCATGTCGGGCAGTTCCTGCTCCCCGACGGGTATGCCGCCGGTGCCGGTCCTGTTGCACGAAACCGTGAGGATCACGAGGAATACAAGCAATAAACATGCCATGTGCGTCGCTTTCATCGAACCAATAATACTACGGAACCGGCGCTATTGCAAAGTAGTGCCCTGAAATGGTAGTTTTCATGTCATGAGGATTCTGTTTCTCGGAGAGATTGTCGGACGCTGCGGCATAGGCGTCATCAAGAACGCACTCAAGGACTACAGGCGCGACAACGGCGTGGACCTCGTCATAGCCAACGGGGAGGGGGCCACCGGCGGTTTCGGCCTGGGCTTCCAGAACGCCATCACGTTGCAGCACATGGGAATCGACATCCTCACCATGGGGGAGAAATCCTTCTACAAGCTGGACATGGTCGAAGGCATCGCCAAGCGCCCCGGCCTCCTCAGGCCCGCCAACTACCCGGAGTCGGTCCCCGGACGCGGCATCAGGTATGTCAACGTAGGCGAGAAGAAGGTATGCGTGATCAACACGCTCGGCATGTGCAACTTCAACAATCCCCACCTGAACAATCCGTTCCTGACAGCCACGGCGATCGTCGAGAAGGCCTATGCAGAGACCAACATCGTCGTCTACGTCTTCCACGCATCGGCTACAGCCGAGAAGATCGCCATGGGACGCCTGCTCCAGGGCAAGGTCAGCGCGGTTGTGGGCACGCACAGCAAGGTCCTTACGGCCGATGCTGCAATCCTCGACGGAGGAACGGCTTACATAACGGATCTGGGCAGATGCGGGGCATCGGTGAGCGTCGGCGGATTCGAGCCGGAGCACGAGATCCGCAAGTTCAGGACGCAGGTCCAGACAAGGTCCCACGAGAGCTGGGAGAAACCGCAGATGCAGGGACTGCTGGTGACTGTCGACGACAGCACCGGGAAGGCCGTGGAGGCGACCACCGTCTGCCTTGATGTCGACGTCGAGATCCCGCCGCCGAAGAGCTGAAACCGTACACATTTTCCATACTTTTTTTCCCGCTGAAAGAAAAATAAAGCTTGTGTTTGCCACGACTTCATGTATGATTAACCCATGGGTATGGTATTGACCACAATAGGTGAGATCCTCGTGGACCTCACACAGACCGGAACGGACGCGAACGGTGTCTGCCAGTTCGCTGCGAATCCGGGCGGTGCACCGGCCAATGTCGCTGTTGCGGCATCGAGGCTCGGCTGCAGTTCACGCTTCGTCGGTTGCATAGGCAACGACAGTTTCGGAGCGATCCTCAGGAAGACACTTGAAGACAACGGAGTGGGTACGGACGGTCTGCAGGTAACGGACTGCGCCAGCACCACGCTTGCTGTCGTGACCGTGGATGCGAAGGGAGAGAGGAGTTTCTCCTTCTGCAGGAAACCGGGTGCGGATACCGTCATCGACATGGACAAGGCCATCCGCGATGTCACGGGAACCGGCATCCTCCATTTCGGAAGCGTCAGCCTTGCCGCGGAGAACTGCCGTGAGACGATAAAAGCCGCAGTGAAGGCGGGCAGGGAGTCCGGTGCTCTGATAAGCTACGACCCGAACTACAGGTCCACGCTCTGGAAAAGCGTGGAGGAGGCCTGCGAAGTCATGCGCTCCGTCCTGGACATGTGCGACATAGTCAAGATAAGCGATGAGGAGACTCCGCTGATGACCGGCTGCACGAAGCCGGAGGATGCGGCACGCTTCCTGCATTCACAAGGTGTGAAGCTCGTTCTGGTGACCCTCGGTGCCGATGGCGCCTACTGGAGCTTCAACGGCATGTCGGGTCATGTGGACGGATTCAAGGTGAAGGTCGCGGACACCAACGGAGCTGGCGATACGTTCTTCGGAGCACTGTTGTCCAGGATCGCTCTCAGGGGTGGCCTCGAGGGACTTGGAAAAGATGAACTAGAGGGTTTCGTCAGATTCGCGAACAAGGCGGCATCGATCACATCAAGCAGGTCAGGTGCCATTCCGGCCATGCCCACGCTGGCTGAGGTCGAACGGGAGGTCCGATGAAGAAGACCAGGGGTTGGGAACAGGAGTTCGCACAGCGTTTCGCACGCTACGAGGACGAACTCAGGTGGCTGTACAACGAGCTGTACAGCGGCTACGACGGTGCTTACGATTACTTCACCGGCATGCTCTACAGGATGTGGGAGCAGCGGCCGGAGGAACTGAAGAAGATAGACCGGGCGAGGGAGGCCTTCCCGGACTGGTACAAGGGCCATACCCTGGTGGGCATGCTCATGTACGTGAACGCCTTCGCGGGGAACCTGCAGGGCGTGAAGGACAGGCTGGACTACGTCGAGGACTGCGGGGTCAACTACCTCCACCTCATGCCTCTTCTGGAAAGCCCGGAAGGCAGGAGCGACGGAGGCTACGCCGTAAGCGACTTCAGGAAGGTCCAGCCGCAGCTGGGTACCATGGATGACCTGAGGCAGCTCACGGAGGAGTGCCACAAGCGCGGCATCTCCGTCTGCCTTGACTTCGTCATGAACCATACCAGCGAGGACCACGAGTGGGCCAGGCGCGCACGCAAGGGTGAGAAGGAATACCAGGACAGGTACTTCTTCTACGACAACTGGGACATCCCCCGCAAATTCGAGGAAACCGTCCCGCAGGTCTTCCCCGTGACCGCACCCGGCAACTTCACATGGTGCGACGAGGCGAAGAAGGTCGTCATGACCACGTTCTACCCGTACCAGTGGGACCTCAACTACGCCAATCCCGTCGTGTTCAACGACATGACCGACAACATGCTCAACCTGTGCAACAACGGCGTCGACATCATCAGGCTCGATGCCGTCCCGTACATCTGGAAAGAGCTGGGCACCAGCTGCCGCAACCTCAAGGAAGTCCACTCGCTGGTGCGCATGATGAGGATCGTCTGCGAGATCGTCTGCCCGGGCACACTGCTTCTGGGCGAGGTCGTCATGGAGCCCAGCAAGGTCGTCCCGTACTTCGGAACGGTCGACAAACCCGAGTGCCACCTGCTGTACAACGTCACCACCATGGCTACGATATGGCACACAGTGGCCACAAGGGACGTCAGGCTGCTCGCACACCAGATGGAGCAGGTCTTCATCCTGCCCAAGGAGTACACGTTCCTGAACTACCTCCGCTGCCACGACGACATCGGCTGGGGACTGGACTACGGATTCCTCAGCGCGTTCGGCCAGATGGAGGTCCCCCACAAGAAGTTCCTCAACGACTACCTGACCGGATGCTGGCCCGGAAGCCCTGCGCGCGGCGAGCTGTACAACAACGACCCCAGACTGGGCGATGCCAGACTCTGCGGCACCACCGCCTCCCTGTGCGGCATCCAGAGCGCAAGGGAATCCGGCAGCAAGGAAGCACTCGCGGCGGCCATCAGGATGGACATCATGCTCCATGCCCTGATGTTCTCCATTTCCGGGGTGCCGGTGCTCTACAGCGGAGACGAGATAGCTCAGGAGAACGACTGGTCCTACCACGACAATCCTCTCAAGGCCGAGGACAGCAGGTACCTGCACCGCGGCGACCTGGACTGGAAGGCCGTCGAGAAGCGCAAGTCCGCAACCAACATAGAAGGCAAGGTCTTCAAGGGGCTGAAGAAGCTGGAGAAGATCTGGAACAAACATCTGGCATTCGATTCGGCCGCCGACACATGGCTCATCCGCACATCCGGAAACCAGGTACTCGGAATAGGCCGCTACTACAAGGGCGAGAAGGTCCTGTGCTTCTTCAACTTCTCGGACCAGGACCGTCAGGTCTGGCTGACCGAGGGCGATGAGGTCAAGGACCTGTGGGACGGAAGCGCTGTCGAAGACGCATATGTCGAGATCGAGAGCGGCTGGTTCAAATGGCTCAAAGTCAAGGTATAACGGAGTTTTCCATGGGTAAGATCATATTTCTGGACATCGACGGCACACTGACGCTTCCCGGAAGCAACTTTCCGCCCGAGAGCGCGCTGGAGGCCGTCAGGCTTGCGAGGAAGAACGGACACAAGGTACTTCTCTGCACGGGACGCAACCCGGCCATGATGGCTCCCGTCTACGAATACGGGTTCGACGGAGCGGTCGCCGGAGCAGGCGGCTATGTGTTCGTCGGGGACAACATCCTGTTCGACTGTCCCATGCCGGACGACGAGTTCCGCCTGGGCATGAAGCTCCTGGGGGACCAGGGTGTCTTCAGGACGATCGAGGCGAAGGACATGTCGTACGGCGACGAGGAGCTGGGCGACTTCCTTGCTTCGGCAGGTGAGGGAAACAGCGAGCTTGTGCGCTGGCGCAAGGCTCTGGCCGAGCAGCTGGACATCCATCCGATCTCCGAGTACGACGGAAGGCCGATCTACAAGATCGTGTTCATGTGCACGTCAGCAGAGCAGCTGGAGCCGGCGAGGAAGGCACTGGAGGACAAGTACAACTTCGTCGTCCAGGATGTCGCGGCCCACAAATGCCTGAACGGAGAGCTCATCAACCGCAAGTTCGACAAGGGCCGCGGGGTGAGGATGGTCGCGGAATACTACGGGGCGGACCTTGAGGACACCATCGGTTTCGGCGACAGCATGAACGACCTGGAGATGATCCGGACCGTGGGTACCAGCGTCTGCATGGACAACGGAAGCCCGAAGCTGAAGGAGATCAGCGACATCGTCTGTCCGGCGGTGCAGGAGGACGGACTGTACAAGGCGTTCAGGGACCTGGAGCTGATTTAGCAAAGTAAAATGCATCAATGTTTTGTTTGCAAAAGCGGACGGTGTCCCTTACGATGAACAATACATATATAAGGCAATAAAGAATCCCATTTGAATATGGGTGGCAGGAGGAAACAATGGCTCTCGACTACAGGAAATGTGCCGAGGAGATTGCCGCCAACATTGGCGGAGGATCCAACGTGATCAGCGCAGCGCACTGCGCGACACGTCTCAGATTGGTCATTGCCGACAACTCAAAGCTGAACAAGAAGGCTTTGGAGAACGTTGACGGCGTGAAGGGAATGTTCGAGTCCAACGGTCAGCTGCAGCTGATCATCGGAACCGGAACGGTCAACAAAGTCTACGATGAGTTCCTTGCCGTGACAGGTGTCTCGGCTGCATCGAAGGACGATGTGAAGAAGGCGGCTGCAAGCAAGATGCCGCTGTGGAAAAAGATCCTGAAGACACCGGGTGACATCTTCGTCCCGATCCTTCCGGCAATCGTCGCTTCCGGTCTCATGATGGGTCTTGTCGAGGCTCTGGCCAAGGCCATCCCGTCATTCGCGAGCTCCGGATGGTTCGGCTTCCTCGATATGGTCGCCAACACCGCATTCGCACTGCTGCCCGTACTCGTAGCTGTCTCCGCAGCCAGGGTATTCGGAGCCAACGTGTTCCTCGGAGCCGTCATCGGTCTCATGATGGTCCACCCGGCGCTGATGAACGCATGGACGGTCACACCCACGAACCAGCCGGCCGTATGGGTGCTCGGATTCCTGAAGATATCGCAGGTGGGTTACCAGGGGCATGTCATCCCGGTGATACTGGCGGTACTTCTCCTCGCGTATGTGGAGAAGTTCCTGCACAAGCACGTCCCCGAGATGATCGACCTCTTCGTCACACCGCTGGTGTCCGTCATCGTGACCGCTTTCGCCACATTCGTAGTCATCGGCCCCATCTTCTCCGTCCTTGAGAACTGGGTCCTCTCGGGTGCCACATGGCTCGTGACGAAGACCGGAGGTATCGGTGCCCTGATCATGGGAGCCCTGTATCCGTTCACGGTCGTCATGGGATTGCACCACATGTACAACGTCATCGAGGCCGGAATGCTTTCATCGGCGACCCTCGGCCTGAACATCTGGATGCCGATCGCAACAGCCGCCAACTTCGCACAGTTCGGTGCCTGTCTTGCAGTCGCCATCAAGTGCCGTGACAAGAAGCTCAAGTCCGTCGCACTTCCCAGCTCGCTCTCCGCATCCCTCGGAATCACGGAGCCCGCGATCTTCGGTGTCAACTTCCGCTTCATGAAGCCGTTCATCGCCGGAGTCATCGGTGGTGCCGTCGGCGCCCTGTTCGGATCGCTCGTGCACTTCACGACATCCGTCGATGTCTACAACACGGCCGGAACACTGGTCTACGCAGCCGGTTCCAAGGTGCCCCTCGGAGCAACGACATATGGCGTGACCGGTATCCCGGGACTGCTCGCCATCAACAACATCCCGCTCTATCTGATCCTCCTGCTGGTCTCCGCAGGTATCGCGTTCGCGATCGCGACCGTCATCTGGAAGGAAGACAAGAAGGAAGAGGCCGTCGACGATGCCAGGATGGAAGGTGAGGAAGCCAAGACCGTCCTGCCCGTGGCCACGGTCATCCGCTGCAAGAACGGCAGCGTACTCCAGCCGGTCGAGGGAACGGTCATCTCACGTGAGGCCATCCCCGATGCCACGTTCTCCGCAGGAGTCCTGGGAGACGGAGTCGGAATCCAGCCGTCGGCCGAGGTCGTTTTCGCACCGTTCGACGGAACGGTCTCATCCGTTGCCGAAAGCCGCCACGCCGTGGGTCTCGAGTCCAACGGAATGGAACTCCTGATCCATGTCGGAGTCGACACGGTCAACATGAACGGCGACGGATTCACCTGCCTTGTCAAGGAAGGTGATGAGATCAAGGCCGGACAGCCGCTGATCAGGTTCAGCAGGGAAAAGATCAAAGCCGCAGGCTACAGCGACACAGTCGCGGTCCTGCTCACCAATTCTGATGACCTCGAGGAAGTCGTGTGCGGTTGACCGCACACACTTTCCACGGAGGGAACAAAACGGAGGAAACAATATGAAGACATTCGAGTACACAATCACGGACCCCGTCGGAATCCACGCACGTCCGGCAGGAATCCTGGTCAAGAAAGTGAAGGAATTCGCATCCACGGTCACGATCGCCAAGGGTGAGAAGAGCGTCAACGCACTCAAGCTGATGGCCCTCATGGGACTCGGCATCAAGCAGGGCGACAAGATCACCGTCACGGTCGAAGGCGATGACGAGGAGAAGGCCGCCGCTGAGATCGAGGCTTTCCTCAAGGCGAACCTCTGATTTCTTAACCGGGAGAAGCATATGATTTCAATTCAGGGAAAAGGAGTCTCCAACGGTGTGGCCATGGGTCCGCTGTACTTCTACCAGCGCGCCAGCAGCACCATCAGCAGGACGACCGTTTCCGACACCGCAGCCGAGTGGGACCGCTTCAAGGCGGCCCAGGCCAAGGCCATAGAACAACTCGGTGAGCTTGCCGACAAGGCAAGGGAGGAAGCCGGAGACGAGGCGGCGTTGCTGTTCGAGACCCATCAGATGATGGCGGAGGACCTCGATTACGAGGAGTCCATCCAGGGAGCCATCAACGACGAGCACCTCAATGCGGAAGCCGCCGTGTCCGACACGGCCGAGCAGTTCGCCGGGATGTTCGCATCCATGGACGATCCCTACATGCAGGCGAGGTCGGCCGACGTCAAGGACGTTTCGTCCAGGATCATCGGCATCCTCACCGGCGCTGCCCAGGGCGGCATCGATTCACCCGTTCCGGTGATCCTCGCGGCCGATGACCTGGCACCCAGCGAGACCGTCCAACTCGACAAATCCAAGATACTCGGATTCATCACCGAGGGCGGAAGCGGATCCAGCCACACCGCCATCCTGGCAAGGACGATGGGAATCCCCGCCATCATCGGCGTGGGCAACCACATCAAGGCCGAGTACGCGGGCCGTGAGGTCATCATCGACGGTTCCAACGGCAACGTCATCGTCGATGCCGACGAGGCGACCCGCAGGATGCTGGTGGCCAAGATGGAGGAGCAGAAGAAGGCCCGCGAGATGCTGGAGCGTCTGAAGGGACTGCCCAACACGACGAAGGACGGCATCTCCATGAAGGTCTTCTGCAACATCGGAAGTCCGGACGATGTACTTCCCGTGCTCCAGAACGATGCCGGCGGGATCGGCCTGTTCAGGTCCGAGTTCCTCTATCTGAACTGCGACGACTATCCCACCGAGGACTACCAGTTCCAAGCCTACAAGAAAGTCCTGGCCGACATGGAAGGCCGCGAGGTCGTCATCAGGACGCTGGATATCGGCGCCGACAAGCAGATCGGATACTTCAACCTCCCCGTCGAGGAGAACCCGGCCATGGGCAACCGTGCACTGCGCATCTGTCTGAACAGACCGGAAATCTTCAGGACACAGCTCAGGGCACTCTACAGGGCATCGGCCTTCGGCAAGCTCAGCATCATGTTCCCGATGGTCACCAGCGTCTGGGAGGTCCGCGAGGCCAAGAAGATGTGTGAACGCGTCAAGGACGAGCTCCGCAGCGAGGGAGTTTCCTTCAGCGACGATGTCAGGGTCGGTATCATGATCGAGACACCGGCTGCCGCCGTCATAAGCGACAGGCTCGCGAAGGAAGTCGACTTCTTCTCATGTGGAACCAACGACCTTACACAGTACACGCTGGCATGCGACAGGCAGAACGCCGACCTCGGAAGGTTCTTCAACCCGCACCACACCGCGGTCCTGAGGCTCCTGAAGATGGTCTGCGACAATGCCCACAAGAACGGCATCTGGGTAGGCATCTGCGGAGAGCTCGGTGCAGACCTCAGCCTGACGGAGACATTCCTGTCCATCGGCATAGACGAGCTGAGCGTATCGCCGCGTGCGGTGCTGCCGCTCAGGCAGAAGATCCGGGAGACGAACGTCGCCCAGGTCAGGGAAAAGATAATACAGGCGCTCATGAGCGATGAACAGCCTGACTAATTCCCAAAGATGGCATATAATGTTTTCGGGCAAGGTCCAGCATGTCGGTTTCCGATACACTGCATTGTACCTTGCCCGAAGTCTTTATCTGACCGGCTGGGTCAGGAACCTTCCAGACGGAAGGGTCGAGGTGGAGGTCCAGGGAAAGACCTCCTGCCTGCGGCAGTTCCTCATCCGGCTGAAAAGCCAGCCCCACCTGCACATAGAGTCCGCGGACCTGAGTGTGGTTGAGGAGGTCCGATTCGACAGGCATTTCAGGGTCCTGAACTGAATGCCTGATTTCTGAGCAGGCAAAGGGTTGCCTGCAGGGGGAAAGAAAATGACAGGAATTCCATTGTTGATCGCCTTCGTAGTGGCGATCGCGCTCATGATCATCGCGATCTCGAAGCTGCACATCCATCCGTTCCTTTCGATCATGTGCGTCTCCGTCCTACTCGCCCTCGTGGCCGGTATCAAGATCGACACCATCCCGACCGTCATCGGACAGGGTTTCTCCGGAACCTTCACATCGATCGGAATAGTCATCATCCTGGGCGCCCTGGTAGGTATCCTGCTTGAGAAGACAGGTGCCGCTCTCAAGATGGCCGACTGTGTCGTCAAGCTTGTCGGAAAGAAGAATCCCGAGCTCGCAATGCTCATCATGGGATGGATCGTCTCCATTCCCGTCTTCTGCGACAGCGGATTCGTAATCCTGAACCCGATCAGGAAGTCGCTTGTCCAGCGCACACGCAAGAGCTCAGTCGCATGTACCGTCACCCTGGCGATGGGTCTCTACATCGCACACTGCTTCATCCCGCCCACGCCGGGTCCGATCGCAGCAGCCAACACACTGTACGGACAGGGACTGGGAATGGAAGCCAACCTGATCCTGGTCATGGGAATCGGTGCCCTCTGCTCGATCTTCCCGATGATCGCCGCATACTTCTTCGCCATCATCGTCGGCAAGAAGGTCAAGGCCAAGGACGAACCCACCGACAATGCCGCAACAGTCCAGACATATGAGGAGCTGGTCGCTTCCTACGGAAAGCTTCCCAACGGATTCGCATCGTTCGCACCGATCGTCGTCCCCATCATCCTCATGGGTCTTTCGTCGGCACTCAGCATGGCCGGGAAGAGCATCCCGTTCTTCACGTTCCTCGGAACACCGATCATCGCCCTTGCAGTCGGCGTCATCCTCGGCGTCCTGCTCCTGGCAAGCTCCGGAAAGCTCAAGGACTTCTATGACCTGACCAACGAGACACTGAAGACAGTCGGACCGATCCTCTTCGTCACGGCAGCCGGCGGAGTCCTCGGAAAGGTCATCTCCTCCAGCAACCTGATCGTCTTCATCACGGACCACGCAGGCGCACTGAAGGCTCTGGGATATCTGTTCCCGTTCCTCCTTGCCGCAGTCCTCAAGACAGCACAGGGATCATCGACAGTCGCCATCACGACCAGTGCCGGTATCATCGCTCCCATCATGCAGAGCATCGGTTTCGTCACTCCGGTCCAGGCAGCCCTGGTCGTCATCGCCATCGGTGCCGGTGCAATGACGGTCTCGCACGCCAACGACTCCTACTTCTGGGTTGTCACCAACTTCGGTGAGATGGAGACATCGCAGGGATACAAGACACAGACACTCGGAACTCTGGTGATCGGTCTCGCATCGCTCATCGAGGTCCTCATTATCTCGCTCTTCGTATAATACTTCCATTCCGGAGAATGACATGAAATCGATCAGAGACGTCTACAAGATAGGAAAGGGGCCATCGAGCTCGCACACAATGGGTCCGGAATTCGCTTCCAAGATCTTCAAGGAAGAGAATCCGGCGGCCGATTCTTTCAAGGCCGTCCTTTACGGAAGTCTGGCCAAGACCGGAATGGGCCACGGCACGGACAGGGTCATCAGGGAGACATTCGCACCCAGGGAGGTGGAGGTAGTGCTCTCGGATGAGGACCCGGCCACGCTCAAGCACCCCAACATCCTGGATCTGATCGCTTTCAAGGGCGGGAAGGAAACCGCAAGGCAGCGTTTCATAAGCATCGGCGGCGGTGACATCGTCATCGAGGGAAGGGAGAAACAGGGACACAAGGATCACGAGGACGATGTGTACATGGAGAATTCCTTCGCCGAGATCAAGCAGTTCTGCTCGTTCAGGTACATAGGACTCGCCGAGTACATAGAACTCAGCGAGGGACCTGAGATATGGGACTTCCTCGCGACCGTATGGGAAGCGATGAAGAACGAAGTCCGGGAGGGCCTGTCCAAGACAGGGGACCTTCCCGGACCCCTCCATGTCCACAGGAAGGCCAAGTTCCTGTACGAGCAGGTTCCCGTGAACAAGCACGCGGAGCTGGTGGAATCACAGCTTGTATGCTCATATGCCTATGCCTGTAGTGAACAGAATGCCGATAACGGAACGGTAGTCACCGCTCCGACCTGCGGTTCATGCGGAGTACTTCCCGCCGTACTCTATTACCTCCAGCACAAGAGGAACCTTTCGGACGATACCATCGTCAGGTGCCTGGGCGTCGCCGGACTCTTCGGCGAGCTTGCCAAGCGCAACGCATCGGTCTCCGGTGCCGAGTGCGGATGCCAGGCGGAGGTTGGTGTCGCCTGTTCCATGGCCGCAGCAGCTGCAGGCCATGCATTCGGCTACAAGATCGACCAGATCGAGTATGCCGCCGAGGTCGCGCTCGAGCACCATCTGGGACTCACCTGCGACCCGATCTGCGGACTCGTGCAGATCCCCTGCATCGAGCGAAACGCAGTAGCCGCCATGAGGGCCCTGAATGCAGCGAACATCGCGTACTTCCTCACCGGAACACGCAACATCAGCTACGACATGGTCCTCAAGAGCATGTACTACACGGGCCTGGACATGAACCAGCGCTACCGTGAGACATCGGAAGGCGGATTGGCCAAGGCATATTCCCGCAGGGGAAGCAATTCCGTATAAGGAAAGTGACCGGAACGATTGTTTTTCTTGACATTTCCGAAAAACTTGTCAAAGAAAGGTCAATCCGATATACTTGGCTCAATAATTGATCTATAAGGTGGAAAAATGGCTAAGAAACCGAAACACAATCCTCGTCCATGGGGTTTTCTTGATGAATACAGGGGAGAAGGCAAGCTCTTCAACGCCGAGTGGCCGACTCTGAACGAGTCCTTCGACATCACTGTTGCACGTTATCCGGACAACAAGGCATTCGAGGTGTTCACCCCCAAGTACGAGATCTTCACATACAAAGAGGCCCATGCCATCATGAAGGGCGTCGCCAACAGGCTCTACGAGCTCGGTGTCAGGCATGGTGACAAGGTCGGACTTGCCGGCAAGAACAGCCCGGAGTGGGCAATGGCCTATCTGGCGATCGCCTATGCAGGAGCAACGATCGTCCCCGTCGACTATACGCTGGGCGACGATGTCATCGAGCACCTCCTCTCATTCGCAGAGGCCAAGGTCCTGTTCATCGACAGCGAGAAGATCGACCGCATCACGATGGACATCCCCAAGTTCGCGCTCGACGGAGAAGGTGAGAACAGCTTCCTCAACATGGGAAGCAAGGAGACCCATCCGATCCAGCTTTCGACAAGCAAGGACATCGCGGCCATCCTCTTCACCAGCGGAACGACCGGAATGCCCAAGGGTGTCATGCTCTCCCACGAGAACCTGATTTCCGATGCATGGTCGGCACAGGGTCTGATGAACATCTACGACGATGACGTCTTCTATGCCATCCTTCCCATCCACCACGCATACACCATGCTGGCCGTCTTCCTCGAGTCCGTCATCGCCGGTGCCAAGCTCGTTTTCGGAAAGAAGCTGGTCGTCAAACAGCTCCTGAAGGAACTCAAGCAGGGCGAGGTCACGATGTTCCTCGGCGTTCCCATGCTGTTCAACAAGCTGATCGCCGGAATCATGAAGGGCGTCAAGGAGAAGGGTCCGGTGGTCAACGCACTGATCCACGCCATGATGGGCCTGAGCGGCTTCCTGAAGAAGGCATTCGGCATCCATGTCGGAAAGAAGTGGTTCAACTTCCTTCTCAAGAAGGTCTCGCTCGACAAGATCAGGATCTGCATCTCGGGTGGCGGACCGCTTCCGGCATCAACATTCAAGCAGTTCAACCAGCTGGGTATCGACTTCGTCCAGGGCTACGGCCTTACCGAAACAAGCCCGATCATCAACCTCAACCCCGTCTTCGACTACATCGAGTCGAGTGTCGGAACACTGCTTCCCGGAGTCGAGGAGAAGATCGTCGATCCCGACCAGGAAGGAAACGGACTGATCTACGTCAGGGGCTCCATGGTCATGCAGGGTTACTACAAGAACCCCGAGGCCACAGCCGAGATCCTCACCGAGGACGGCTGGCTCAACACCGGAGACATCGGACATCTGGACCACAGGAACTACCTGTACCTCACCGGCAGACAGCGCAACATCATCGTCACCGAGGGCGGAAAGAACGTTTTCCCCGAGGAAATCGAGGACAGCTTCCAGCTCTACGACGACATCGACCAGATTTGTGTCAGGGGCTATGTCGCCGATGCAGCGAAGAAGGTCGAGGGCATCATGGCCATCGTCCATCCTTCGGATGCCTGCACTGCGAAGTACAAGGACGACATGAGCGGACTGCTCGACCATATCGGATCGATCATCACAGAGGTCAACGCAACGTTCCCGAGCTACAAGAAGATCCGCAAGCTCGCCCTGTACATGGACAAGTTCCCGGTATCTTCCACAGCGAAGATCCAGCGCTTCAAGATCGGAGACATCGACGAGAAGCTCACGAAGATGATCTGACCGCATTCCATCACGGATATTCCAAGGGATTGTCGCATGGCTTGGCGGCAGTCCCTTTTCCTTTACACTCCTCATGGAACTGCATTGTGACAAGGCCTGCGGTATTGATTATAACCGGCAACTGGACTAAGCTTACGGGTGTCTAGGGGTGGCCGTCGGCCTGAGAACATACCCTCGAACCTGATCCGGGCAATACCGGCGTAGGGAACGACGTTTTTCTTATCCTTTTCCCCAGGACAGATCGTTTTTATGGAGGCCTTTCATGAAAAAGGTATTGTCCTTGCTTGCAGTGCTGCTGATCGCCGCAAGCCTTGTATCGGCTCAGTCCATGATGGAGAAGAAACCATCGGCTGAGAACACACTCACAGTCTATGCCTACGACACCTTCTGCGGTGACTGGGGCGCGGCGGCTTCCGTCATCCCCGCATTCGAGGAAGCCACCGGCATCAAGGTGAACCTCGTGGCATGCGGAGGCGCCGTCGAGATGCTCTCAAGGCTCCGCCTGGAGGGCAAGCGCACACCGTGCGATGTCGTCATCGGAATCACCAACGACCTTGCCGAATCGGCATACGGTATCCTGGAGAGCTACGATTCACCTTATCTCGATACCATCGACAGCCGCTACGTGTTCGACCCGGAGCACCGCCTGATTCCATATGACTACGGTGCATTCGCATTCGTCTGGGACACGGAGTCCGGAATCACACCGCCCACCTGCCTCGAGGACCTGACGAAGGAGGAGTACAAGGACAAGGTCATCCTGATCGACCCCAGGACGAGCTCTGTCGGAACAGGTCTGCTTGCATGGACCTACAACGCACTCGGCGACGGCTGGCTGGACTGGTGGGAGAAGATGTCGGAGAACGCACTGACCATAGCATCGACATGGTCGTCGGCCTACGGACTCTTCACGGAGGGTGAGGCTCCAATCGTGCTGAGCTACACCACAAGCCCCGTCTACCACGTGATGTACGAGGACACCACACGCTATCAGGCGCTTCTCTTCACGGACGGACATACCGTGACGATCGAGGGTGTCGGTATCATCAAGGATACGCAGCACAGGAAGGAGGCCGAGGCCTTCATCGACTTCCTCCTCACGGACGCACAGATCGACCTGGCCAACGCCAATTCGATGTACCCGGTCAACTCCACGATCGAACTCCCCGAAGCGTACGACTACGCTCCGGTTCCCGAGAAGATCTACGCCAACTCGCTGCCCGAGACCTCAGAACTGCTCCTTAAGTGGATCGCATCGGTCATCAGATGAATATGAACGGACACGACGGTTTCTACAGGAGGATGGCGCTTCCCGCCCTCATCGTCACAGCCGTCGTGTTCATCCTGCCCGTCGGAGCTGTCCTGCTCAGGGCATTCTCATCAGAAGGCGGGCTCATAGCCGTCATCACGGACCCGTACACATGGAGGCTCCTGGGCTTCACCGTCTGGGAGTCCTTCCTCAGCGCAGCGGCATCCGTCCTGCTTGCAATCCCGTTCGCGGTATTCTTCTCGAAGTACACGTTCCCCGGCCGCAGGGCCATACTCACCATGAGCGATGCCGCATTCGCCCTGCCGGCGGTCCTTGCGGTTCTGGGCTTCGTGATCTGGTACGGCAACAACGGCATCGTGAACAACATGCTCAAGGCTGTGAGCGGCGGGAAATGGTCGGTGAAGATCCTCTATTCCTTCGGAGCAATCATCCTTGCCCATGTGTACCTGAACTTCCCGGTGGCCTTCTCGCTCATCACCTCATCTCTGTCATCGATGTCCGATACCGAGGAGAAAGCCTCGGAATTGCTGGGAGCATCGGGTTTCAGGACATTCTTCAAGGTTACTTTGCCAAAAGTCAGGGGAACGCTCATCGCCGCGTTCACGCTGATCTTCCTCTTCTGTTTCCCGTCTTTCCTGATAGTGATGGGCCTTGGAGGGAACCCCAGGTTCTTCACTCTCGAGGCGGAGATCTACAAGAGGACATACACGGATGTGAACCCGGCATCATCGGCCGCGCTTGCGATCTTCTCGTTCATCATCATGGCCCTGCTTCTGGTGATCACGGGTCATGGCAGGAACGAGAAACGCGTTGAGCGAAGACAGCGCGTACCGGTCAGGGCAACAGGAGGGAAGAAAGCCACGGCCTTCGTGCTGTCGCTTCTGATCTTCCTGTTCATGGCACCGCCGCTCCTGTCCATCCTGTACAGGGCGTTCTTCACCAGGGACGGAGCATTCACGCTCAAGGCCTGGACCGACATCGCCACACGCGCGAAAAGCGGAACGGCAACAAGTCTGAGTGCAATCTTCAACAGCGTCCTTGTCGCATCGCTTTCTGCGTTCATAGCGGTGAACCTTGCAGGCAGAATTGCCATCGGTGCAGTCAAGACAGGCTCACGTTCCACACCTCTGCTGACATCACTCCCCATGGCCATCGGATCGGTCTCCATGGGACTGGGATTCTCATTCATAACCGCATGGCTGCCGTTCAGCAACCTGCTCACGTCCTACCTCGCGGTCCTGGCAGCGCACACCGTCGTGGTCATGCCGTTCGCGGTCAGGACAATCCTGCCCGGAGCAAGACGCATACCGCTCAGGCTGTCGCAGGCCGCCATGACGCTGGGAGGAGACCCGCATGAGGCATGGAGACTTGTGGAGAAGCCGCTTCTCAAACCTTACAGGCGCAGGGCGTTCGCATTCGCCTTCGCCCTGTCGTTGGGAGAGGTCAACGCCACCCTGGCTCTGAGCGAGGGACGGGTCACGACCATACCCGTCCTGATCTACAAGATGATCAACCAGTACAACTACCAGGGAGCCGCGGCCTTGGCCGTGGTCCTCCTTGCAATCGCCATCACCATGTTCGCAATCGGTGAGAAAGGAGACGTCAATGCCATATCTTGAATGCAGGGACCTCAGGAGGGTCTTCCGACACTTCACACTGGACATCTCGTTTTCCATGGAAAAGGGGGAACTCCTCTGCATCATAGGACCGTCGGGCAGCGGCAAGTCCACATTGCTCAACGCGATCGCCGGAACGGACAGGTCCGTCGGCGGACAGATCGTCCTGGACGGTGAGGACATCACCACCATGGACATCCGCAGGCGCAGGATAGGCATGGTGTTCCAGGACTTCTCGCTGTTCCCGTCCATGGACGTGGAGAAGAACATCCAGTACGGCATGCGCGATGTCTCCGCAGCTGAGAAAGCACGTCTGACGGAAGAACTTCTGGAAATTGTGGAGCTTCCCGGTTACGGCAAACGTTCCGTCAACGAACTCTCAGGAGGGGAGGCCCAGAGGGTCGCACTCGCACGTGCCGTTGCGGCAAAGCCGAGGATGCTCCTGCTGGACGAACCGATGTCCGCTCTGGATGCCCCTCTGAGAAAGAAACTCAGGGCCACGATCAGACAGATACACGACGAGACGGGAATCACCATGATCCATGTCACCCACGACAGGGAGGAGGCTTTCGCCATAGCCGACAGGATCATGATCATGCGCTCGGGGAAACTCGAGGCGACCGGCACTCCGGAGCAGCTGTACAGGCGTCCGGGAAACCTTTTCACCGCGTTCTTCACGGGAGAGGGTTCTGCAATTCCGATGCCCCTGTATTCAACAGAAGCAGAAGAAAAGATCCTGTTCTTCCGTCCTGAGGATGCTGTTCTCGGATACCAGTTCCCACATGACGACTATACCGTCTTCGAGGGAGCGGTTCCCGAAAGCTGCGAATACACGGGCTCTGGATACCTTGTGAAGCTGACCTTCAAAGGCCGTCCGGTACTGGTCATGGCTGACGGGAAACCCGACTTTTCCGATGCGGATACGGTATCTTTCTCCGTCCGTGACGACAGGATGGTCCTTCTCGAAGGAAACACTGTAAAAGATTCCGGTTTTTGACTAAACTGGAGCCATGGACACGACTCTCAGATACATCCTGGATTTCATAGGTGTCATCGCATTCTCCATCTCCGGCGCGCTTGTCGGAGTGCGCAAGAAGATGGACTACCTCGGGGTAAGCATACTCGGAATCATCACGGCCGTCGGCGGCGGTGCCATCCGTGACATCACCATAGGCAGGACACCTCCCGCCATGTTCAGCAGCCCCGTTTTCGTGGCCGTCGCATTCGTCGTGTCGAACATCGTGTTCTTCTTCATGTACACACATGCGAACCTACGCTCAAGACCCAAGGTCAGCCACTTCTTCGAGGAAGCGATGTTCTGGTTCGACACCGTGGGCCTTGCGGCCTTCACGACCGACGGAGTCCTTGTCGGGATGACTCTGACGGACGGACGCCTGTTCCTCTGTTCGTTCCTGGGAGTGATAACCGGAGTAGGCGGAGGAATCCTGCGGGACCTGCTGTCCATGGAGGTCCCCGCCATATTCAAGAAGCACGTCTACGCCATGGCATCAATAGCCGGATCGCTGGTGACCTGCCTTCTCTGGAGGGTGATTCCGTCAGTGGCGGCGGTAATCGCAGGCATGGCACTGATCTTCCTGATCCGTGTCCTTGCGAAACACTACGAGTGGAATTTGTTGAGATTCAAATAAGCTTCAGACCATCGTCTCAGGATGGAAGACCCTGTCGAATTCCTCTTCCGACATGTAGCCCAGACCCACGCAGGCCTCTTTGAGGGTGATGCCTTCCCTGTATGCCTTCCCGGCAACAGCGGCGGCCTTCTCGTATCCGATGTACGGGTTCAGGGCCGTGACCAGCATGAGCGAGCGGTGCAGGTTGGAATCCATCTTCTTCCTGTCCGCCTTCATTCCCGACACGCAGTTCCTGTCGAACGATGTGATCGATTCGGCGAGCAGTCTGACCGACTGCAGGAAGTTGTAGGCGCACACCGGCATGAAAACGTTCAGCTCGAAATTGCCCTGGCTTGCGGCCATGCCCACCGCCGTGTCGTTGCCCATGACCTGGACGGCCACCATGGTGACGGCCTCGCACTGCGTGGGATTGACCTTGCCCGGCATGATCGATGAACCCGGTTCGTTGGCGGGGATGGTGATCTCTCCCAGTCCGAGCCTGGGACCGCTTGCCAGCCACCTCACGTCGTTGGCTATCTTCATCATGTCGCATGCCAGTGCCTTCAGGGCACCGTGTGCGAACACCATCTCGTCCTTCGAGGTGAGTGCATGGAATTTGTTCGGAGCGCTTACGAAGTCCTTTCCGGTCAGTGCACCGATCCTTTCAGCCACCATGTCCGCAAAGCCTGCAGGAGCGTTCAATCCCGTCCCTACAGCCGTTCCTCCGAGAGCCAGCCCACACAGAGGCCTGACGGCCGAACGGAGCAGCTCGATGTCCTTCTCCATGCTGCTCCTCCAGCCTGAGATCTCCTGGCTGAAGGTTATCGGCGTCGCGTCCTGTAGATGTGTCCTTCCGCTCTTCACTATCCCTCTGTTCTCATCCTCGAGCCTTCTGAGTGTACCCACGAAGGCCTCACAGGCAGGGATGAGTGTGTCTTCGATGGAAAGCACTGCGGCGATGTGCATGGCCGTGGGGAACGTGTCGTTGGAGCTCTGGCTCATGTTCACGTCGTCGTTGGGATGCAGGATGCTCCTTCCGGCGATCTGGTTGCCCCTGTTGGCGATGACCTCGTTGGCGTTCATGTTGCTCTGCGTGCCGCTTCCGGTCTGCCAGACGACAAGCGGGAAGTGCTCGTCCAGCTTGCCTGATATGACCTCGTCGCAGGCGAACGTGATGGCAGCGAGTTTCTCGGGGGTCATCCTTTCCGGTACCAGCTCCGCGTTGACCGCGGCAGCCGCCTTCTTGAGGATTCCGAATGCGTGGACGATCTCCTCCGGCATGGTCTCCTTGCCGACACCTATGCGGAAGTTCTGCACGCTTCTCTGCGTCTGGGCACCCCACAGCCTGTCGGAGGGGACACTTACCTCTCCCATCGAATCATGCTCGATCCTGTATTCCATCAGCACACCTCCCGTGAAACGGTCTAAGGGAAGATTACATCATCGTGCGCGAAAGAGAAAGGGACTGCATCACAATGATGGTCACCCGTGTCTCCATTAAATAGAACTAAACCACCGTGCTCCTATGTACTAAAGCGGAGGAAAGGATTATAACGGGAGCCATGAAGAGAATAGTCACAATACAGGATGTATCATGCGTCGGCAAGTGCTCCCTCACGGTGGCACTTCCGATCATCTCGGCAATGGGCGTTGAGACCGCGATCGTCCCCACGGCGGTCCTCTCGACACACACGATGTTCCAGGGGTTCACGTTCAGGGACCTCACGTCGGACATCGAGCCCATCATGGCGCACTGGGAGAAGGAAGGATTCGGATTCGATGCCGTCTATACAGGCTATCTCGGATCCTTCGAGCAGATCGACCTCATGCATCAGATGTTCGACAGGTTCGGCAAGGATGCCCTGAAGATCGTCGATCCGTGCATGGCCGACAACGGCAAGCTCTATCCGGGTTTCACCCCTCAGTTCGCAGCCAAGATGGCGGGACTGTGTGCCGATGCCGACATCATCGTCCCGAACCTCACGGAGACCAGCTTCCTGCTGGACATCCCGTATGTCGCATCCGGCTATGACAAGGCATACATCGTAGAGCTTCTCAAGAGGCTTGCGGGCCTTGGGGCAAAGCAGGTCGTCCTGAAGGGAATAGAGTTCAGGAAGGACCAGGAAAACCTCAAGGGAGTGCGTGGAAAGATAGGTATCGCGTCATACAATTCCGAGACCGGAAAGATTTCATGGTATTTCCACCGCAAGATGCGCCAGAGCTTCCACGGAACCGGCGACATCTTCGCAAGCGTCCTCACGGGTGCTCTGGTCAGGGGCCTGACCCTGGAGCAGTCCTATGCACTTGCAGGTGACTTCGTGGTCGAGTCCATCAAACAGACGCTTTCCCACGATGACCACAACAACTACGGCGTGGACTTCGAGAGCGCATTCCCGATGCTGCTCAAGCGCCTTGCCAAAGAGACGAAACCTAAAACGATCTTTCAGAAAATATCAGATGTAAACTGAGTCTTCGGGTCTGAAGACGACTTTGGGGACATCGCCCAGGATACGGGTGATGTCCTTTGTTTTATGTCCCATGATCCTGAGGAGGTCGGATGAGTTGAAGCCGGTGATGGCTTTGAGGATCACGGCCCCGGACGGACTTCTGACCTCTATCACATCACCTTCATTGAATACTCCGGCGACGTCCGTGATCCCGGAAGGCAGGAGGGACTTGTGTCCGACGGTCAGTGCGTTCTCGGCACCTGCGTCGACCGTGAGGTATCCCGAGGCCGAAGTGTTGAGTATCCATCTCTGTCTCTGCGCCAGCCTCCGCTCGGGAAGGATGTAGGTTCCGATCTCCTCTCCGCCGGCACACCTGAGAAGCGCATCCTGCTCGTAGCCGGAAACTATCATCGTGCCGCAGCCGGCCTTTTGTGCGATCTGTGCGGCAAGGAGCTTGGTCTTCATGCCACCGGTGGAGAAGGTGCTTCCCGCACCCTTGGCGTAGCCGAAGATCTCATCGGTTATCTCGTCGATCTCGCTGAGCCTGACGGCATCGGGGTCCGTCTTGGGGTTGCCCGTGTAGACACCGTCGATGTCGGTGAGGAGGATGAGCAAGTCGGCATCGGTCTTGGATGCCACGTAGGCGGACATCCTGTCGTTGTCGCCGAACACGCTGTTGATCTCGGAAGTGGAGACCACGTCGTTCTCGTTGAACACCGGGACCACACCCAGCTGGAGCAACGTGGAGACCGCGGCGCGCATGTTGTTGTAGCCGGTCCTGTTGTTCAGGACGTTCCTGGTGATCAGGACCTGGCCGCAGAGCATGCCGTGCTTTGAGAACGCCTGCTGGTAGGCCGTCATGAGGAGC
>Ga0265299_10001960_pt1 | contig 22056 bp, 16 predicted proteins | sample AusTroGonzalo_MG_4_FD_193485 | JGI IMG/M metagenome (GOLD analysis project Ga0265299, IMG submission 193485) | Bovine rumen microbial communities from tropical cattle in Woodstock, Queensland, Australia - Gonzalo_02 | ecosystem: Host-associated > Mammals > Digestive system > Stomach > Rumen ... | reverse complement strand
ACCACCCTCTGGCCACTGAACAAATCGATAAAAGACCTGGCTGTGGGCTCTGCGGCCTACAATAGCGCCACGGCCTCAACCACGACCTGCGAGGGCACGGACGTGAAGCAGATGCTGGAGACAAGCGTCACCTTCGGTTCAAAACTGGCATTCCAGGCCACAATAACGCCTCAGAGCTACGCTACGAAAGAGGTGACGGGACTGCAACTGCTGCGCTTCAAGGTGCAGGGTGCCGCTGACGGCAGCAACGACTACGGCATGATACTTCAGATCAAGCCCAATACCACCGACCTGACCTACGTGCCTACGAAGGTGGGGGTGAGTGTGGCATCGTGGGTAAAGAACAGCAGCCCTGCCTTCGAGGTACTGCTGCTGAAACTGAATGCGGCAGGCGAGGTGACGCAGACATACGAGCTGGGTAAGGTAAACAGTCACAGCGACATAGACGCCAACTACGACGACGCATCGTTTGACGTGCCCACAACAGCCACGGCCAGCAATGATGCCTGGCAGGTGGTGGTACGTATGGCGCAGGGCTATGCTAACGGCAAGAACCTGGCGATGGGCAACGTGACGCTGACGGGCACGGCCACGGTAGGTGGCAGCGTGCAACTGAGCACGTTTACGGCAACGGTAGTACCAGAGGGCGCCGGTACGGTGTCGCCTGCCCAGACATCCGTTGTCACAGGCGATAACGTCAGTTGTACGGCAACGCCCAACATCGGTTATGCCTTCGAGGGCTGGTATATTAATAATGTACAGGTTGGCACGGATAATCCCCACCTGTTTACCATCAGCAGCGATACTCAGGCAGAAGCCCGTTTCACGAAGTTGGAAGAGGCCACGCTGACCTATGGCACCGACATGCCTGCGATGGGCAGCGTGAGCATCAGCGACCAGGGCGATAACGGCAAGTATAACGCAGGAACGGTACTGACACTCACGGCAAAGGCCAACAAAGGCCACTACTTCGTACGCTGGGAGGACGGCAACGGCAACGTGCTGTCAACCAGTGCACAATACACCTTCACACTGAATACGGATATGACCATCAAGGCCGTGTTTGCCATGGTGGACAACTACCGTGCAGACCTCATCGCCTTCCCTGGGGCCGAGGGATATGGCAAATATACCACAGGCGGACGCATGACAGACAACAGAGGGGCAAAGGTGTATTACGTGACACGCACGGACGACTGTTCGGACGATGCGCTGGTGGAGGGCACGCTGCGCTGGGCCCTGCGTACAGGCGACGACACGCCACGCACCATCCTGTTCCGCACCTGCGGCACCTTCTACCTGACATCGAAGCTATCCGTGAATCACCCCAACGTGACCATAGCCGGTCAGACGGCACCTGGCGGTGGTATCTGCATCGCCGGCTATCAGATGAAACTGACACAGCCCAACATCATCATCCGTCATATCCGTTTCCGTGCCGGCGACCTGGCAGCTACGAGCATGTCGCCACTTGATGTGGAGAACGTGCATCATATCGTGCTGGACCACTGTTCGTTCTCATGGTCAATGGAGGAGAACCTGACGCTCTACGACACAGACTCCACCACGATGCAATGGTGTATCTCGGCCGAGGGCCTGTACTATTCCAAGAATGTGAAGGGCGAGCGCTCGTATGCCATGCAATGGGGTGGCGAGCACGGCACGATGCACCACTGTCTGGTGAGCAGCTGCATCAGTCGTTCTCCACGATTCAATGGTGTCAGAAACCAGGCAAAGCCCTTAGAGCACGACCTGCACGTGGATAATGAGTTTGCCAACAACGTGATATTCAACTGGGGTAACCACAACTCCATACACGGTGGCGAGAACGCTTCGGCCGACGAGTCGTCCTACGACCGCGTCTATATGATCAACAACTACTACCGTCCCGGTCCTGCCACCTATAGTGGGGCAGCCGCCAAGCGCTATTTCGTATCAGCATCGGGCGATAACATCAATCTGGTGGGAGAATGGTACCTCTCTGGCAATAAGTTTGAACTGAGCAGTCGATGGGCACCAAAAGGTTCTATATGGAGTGACACTGAGTTGCAGAAGGTGAACGAGGACAACTATTACGGATTTATAAATAACTACGCCTCACGTGCCATGAACTTCTGGTCTGTCTCACCTTCACAGACTATAGCCGACAAAGCTTTACTGCATGAGTTACCCTATGCACTTAGCGGACTGACCTACGAGACAGCCGACGAAGCATACCGTCAGGTAACACAGAAAGCAGGAGCTTCCCTACCCCGCTATGACGAGGTGGACGAGCGTTTATTGGCAGAAGCTGCAGGCACACGTCAGCCGCAATATCATGGCAACACCTTCGAGAGCGAGAAAAACCCAGGTACAATGATTACGCCTGCCGCAGGTATTATCAACTCACCAGCCGACATCACGTTATCGCGCTATGATGAATTCTACGCAAAGGATGAAGCAACGGGGCAGACCATCAAGACCCAGATGTGGCCTTGGATGGGTATGGACGAGGGCGAACAGTTGATGCAGGACACAGACCAAGACGGCATGCCGGATGACTATGAGAAGAGCGTTGGTTTGAATCCCAATGATGCATCAGATGGCTACAAACTCACAGAGAGCGGCTACTCAAACCTTGAGCTATTCCTCAATGGCGTGGCCGATGGCACGATTGACTTAAAGCCTTATAAGACATCAGGCATCCAGGCGTTTCAAAAAGAAGGAAAAGAAAAGGCCATATACAATTTGCGGGGGCAACGACTGTTGCACCCGCATAAAGGTATAAACATCCAAAATGGAAGGAAATTTCTTGCAGAGGACTGAAAAACAAGTCCTCTTTTTTATTCTGGATTATAACCGAAATTGTCAAGCTCACGCTGTGATGAGCGCCAGTCTTTATCCACCTTGACAAAGACCTCCAGGAAGATATGCTTGTCGAAGAATTTCTCCAAGGCCTTACGGGCTTCCGTACTCACTTTCTTGAGTGCCACACCCTGATGCCCAATGATGATACCCTTCTGTGAGTCGCGCTCTACATAGATCACGGCATTGATATGAATCTGACGGTCATCCTCCTTGAAACGCTCAACCACCACCTCAACAGAATAAGGAATCTCCTTATCATAGAAAAGCAAAATCTTCTCACGGATAATCTCACTGACAAAGAAACGGGCAGGTTTGTCTGTAAGTTGGTCTTTATCAAAGAAGGCAGGACTCTCAGGCAACAGTTCCTCGATGCGTTTCAACAGGATATCCACACCAAACTTATTCTTAGCCGAGATAGGAAGAATCTCTGCATTAGGCAGCAACGAATGCCATTTCTCAACGATATCTCCCAGCGTCTTCTGGTCGCTCTCATCGATTTTATTAATAAGGAGCAGCACAGGGATGGTCATCTTCTGCACCTTCTGCAAGAACTCCATATTCTTCTCGGGGTTCTCCACCACATCAGTCACATAAAGCAGCACATCGGCATCGGCCAAAGCGCTCTCACTGAAAGCCAGCATCGACTCCTGCAACTTATAGTTGGGCTTCAGCACGCCTGGGGTGTCGCTGAAGACAATCTGCATATCGTCGGTATTTACGATACCCATGATGCGATGACGAGTGGTCTGAGCCTTGAAGGTGGCTATCGAAATACGCTCGCCCACCAACTGGTTCATCAATGTAGACTTGCCCACGTTGGGGTTGCCCACGATATTTACAAATCCTGCTTTATGTTTCATGTGTTTTTTATTTGATGCTGCAAATTTCGGCATTTTTATCGAGACTGCCAAACTTTTATAGCACAAAAAAAAATCCGGACAGCCTAAGCCATCCGGATCCACAGTACTAAAACAATTAATTATTTGAAAATGAGTTGTGCGAACTGATAGAGGCTACGACGCCAGGTGTGCCACTCGTGTGCGGTGCCTGGAGAAGAATAACCAACGGCATTCATACCAAGCTCGTCATGAATTTTCTTTGCGGCTTCTTCGCAACCCATGTTCTCCTTGCCACCACCACTCATGAAGAGCAGTTTGACGTTCTTTGTGAAACCATCTGAAGCCTTCACCTGGTCAACATTCCACGCACCACTGCTAAACGAACCTACATAAGCAAACTTATCTGGATTAGCAAGGGTAATCTCACGAGCCTGCATGCCGCCCATAGAAAGACCGGCATAAGCGCGGTGCTGAGGATCGGCAATCACACGATAGTTCTTCTCAACCATCGGGATGATATCATTGAAGAGCACATTCTTAAAGCCTTCAGAGAAACCACCAAAGCCTCCGAAGCCACCACGACGGGGACCTGCCTGACCAGGTGCACCCTGAGGACGCTGTCCCTGAGGAGCTGCGGCACCCTGCGGACGCTGTGGACGAGGACCACCGAAGCCACCCTGTTCACCAGGACGACGTGCGTTCAGACCATTGTCCATCACGATGATGCAAGGAACGGCCTTACCCTCGGCAATCAGGTTGTCCAGAATCTGAGCAGTATGTCCCTGTTCGGCCCATCCGTACTCGTTCTCACCCATACCATGCTGCAGATACAGAACGGGGAATTTCTTGGTGGGATTGGTAAAATACTCAGCGGGCAGATAGACATGGCAACGACGCATTTTCTCTGTATAGGTTGACCAATAGAACACCTCGCTCACAGAACCCTGTGGTACATTCTTCACCTGCCAGAAATCCTGGTCTTCAGAAGGAATCTCGATACCACTGCCCCAACGGCTGGCGCCATAATAGTAGAGGCTGGCAGGATCGGGCACTGAAGCGCCGTCGATATTCAACTGATAATAATGGAAGCCTTCATCCTGAGGTTCAGAAGTACCAGTCCACAGACCGTTCTCGTCTTTTGTCATCTCGTAAATCTTACCAGCGATGTCGAGTCCCACAAACTTGGCATTAGGAGCCATAATCTGCGCACGCACCTGACGCTTTGAATTAACAGCAGGGAACTGCTTGTTTTCCTGGTTAGAGGTTGCTGGTTTGAAGTCCTCGACCTCCGCTTTTACAGAAGGTACTACAGGATTACCACGTTGTGCACCGAACTGTGCTGATGCCGTCATAGATGTCAGGGCAACAGCTGCTAATAAAAAGAATTGTTTCATAGGTTATTAATTAATTTGGTTGAGTTTATATTCCGATTGTATTGACGTAGCAAAAAGGGAAAAGATAAAACACAGCGGGTGTTGTTATGAAAGATTAACAATTGGTATTAAACACAAAAAAGCGAAGCACCATAAGATACTTCGCTTTTTTTCTGATAGTTGTCTTTTTACTTACCATCGTATGCCCAACGCAGGTAGTTAGCTCCGTGAACGAAACCAGCACCAAACGCTGTCATAATGATGTTATCGCCCTTCTTCAATCGAGGTTCATACTCCCAAAGAGCGAGGGGGATAGTAGCTGCTGAGGTGTTACCGTAATGTTCGATATTCACCATCACCTGCTCCATTGGCATCTCCAAGCGCTTTGCTACTGCCTCAATGATACGCATATTAGCCTGATGAGGAACAACCCAATTGATGTTATCCTTGCTCAGGCCGTTACGCTCAGCAATAAGCGCACAGTCGTCGCTCATATTGGTCACTGCATAGCGGAACACGGTACGACCCTCCTGATAGGTGAAGTGCATACGGTGATCAACAGTGAAGTGACTGGCGGGACTCACAGAACCACCTGCCTTCATGTGGAGGAAGGGCAAGCCCTGTCCATCAGTACGCAGATAGGAATCCATCAAACCAACGTTCTCCTCTTCTGTGGCCTCAAGCATCACAGCTGCTGCACCATCACCGAAAAGCGGACAGGTGTTGCGATCCTTATAATCGGTAGCCGACGACATTTTGTCGGCACCAATCAGGATAATCTTCTTGTAGCGGCCACTCTGAATCATCGAAGACGCTACATCGAGAGAATACAGGAAGCCACAGCAAGCTGCCCAGAAATCGAATGCCATCGCATTCTTCAGGCCCAGCTTACCAATAACAATACTTGCGGTAGAAGGGAAGTGATAGTCGGCTGTTGATGTTGCAACGATAACCGCATCGATAGAATCGGGATCTGCTCCCGTCTTCTGCATCAACTGCTTGGCAGCCTTGCGCGCCATATAGGAAGTGCCGAGTCCCTCTTCAGTCAGGATTCGGCGCTCCTTGATTCCGACACGCGTCATAATCCATTCATCGTTGGTGTCGACCATGCGTGACAATTCCTCATTGGTAAGGACATAGTCAGGCACGTAGCCTCCAACGCCGGTGATGATCGCGTTAATTTTTCCCATTACTCAGCAACCTCTTCGTTCATCTTGATAGCAACCTTGCCGCGATAGTAACCACAGGTGGGGCAAACAGTGTGATACACATAGTAAGCGCCACAGTTGGGGCATACAGCCAGCGTAGGTGCTACTGCCTTATCGTGAGTACGACGCTTGGCAGTACGAGTGTTTGATTGTCTTCTTTTAGGATGTGCCATAATTATTTAATCTTTTAATTTTTAAATTTTTAAATTTTCAAATTCTTCAGTGCTTCCCATCGAGGGTCTATCTCCTGTGCGTCCGCATCACTGCTTCGGGCAGCCGAATGCTCTTCAAGCACTCGCATCATAGCATCGTTACAGTCGCCAGGTTGATGAACGTGCTGGATGGGTACCGCCAGTGCTATAGACTCGTAGATGAACCATGCCGACTTAAAAACGCCTTCGTTCTCATCGACGGTAATGATATCATCTTCCTCGTTATATTCGCATCCAAGCTTCACTACCAGACGGAGGTCGGCCTCTATGGGCTGATCCATCATGTCTAAACAGCGGTCGCATGGTACGCGAACTGTGCCGTCAGTATGCAGTTGAAACTCATAAAAGCCGGTTGCCTTGCGTATAGACCCCGACACATGCAACGAGCCACCTTGCAGCTGAGCACCTTCGAGCGACTCAAAGAATTGGTCGTCCAACTCCCACGAGAGAGGGGTTACCTCGTCCGTAAGTGCCTTTAAATCAATATCAAATCGCTCTAAGTAACACATATACACTTTTTTAGCGGGTGCAAAGTTACCACTTTTTTTTCGAATACGCTCATTTTTTCTCTATTTTCTTGTATTTTTTCATTAAAATTACGTATTTTTGCCGAGAATTCCGAACGACATTCTCCAAAAAAGAACGTAAAAATGCAGTGGACAGAACAAACAAGGCGGATAAGAAACTGGCTGGTGGTGGTCGCTATCTTAATAGCGGTGGCCGCCCTTTTAGCCTCTAGATACCTGGTGCGCGACCTGCAGCGTGAGGAACAGGGAAAGATGGAGGTATGGGCCAAGGCTATGGAGGCCCTGAACCAGGAAGACGAGATGACCTACCTGATGCTGGTTGCACAGGTAATGGAAAGCAATAATACGATACCTGTCATTGTGCTCGACTCAAAAGACCAGGTGATGGACTACCGTAACATTGACGATACGACCAGTGTAAAGGAATATGCGCTGAGGATGAAACAGTCGGGCAATGTCATCAGGATAGAACTGGACGGTGACTACCAACAGGTATGCTACGATGAGTCTATCATGCTGAAGCGCCTGACATATTACCCTTATTGGGCTTTAGCCATTGTCATGGTATTTGCCCTCGTCGCCGTATTTGCCATCCTTGCTGCCAAGCGAGCAGAACAGAATAAGGTATGGGTGGGTCTTTCAAAGGAGACTGCCCATCAGTTAGGCACCCCTATCTCCAGTCTGATGGCATGGGTAGAGGTATTAAAAGAGAATTACCCCAACGATGCGCTGATACCCGAGATGGCAAAAGACGTGAAGCGTCTGGAGCGTATCGCCGAACGTTTCTCGAAGATCGGTTCACTGCCAGAACCTGTTGAAGCATCCATGAACGAAGTATTGGATCGTGTGATTGAGTATATGGACAAACGCACGTCGCAAAAAGTCAGTATCAAAGGTCACTACCCCGACCATGCCGTTATCGTAAAAATCAATGCCTCACTCTTTGAATGGGTCATTGAGAACCTGTGCAAGAACGCAGTAGATGCCATGGAGGGAGGCGCCGGCAAGATTGACCTATGGCTGCTTGAGGAGGATGATATCGTTGCCGTGGAAGTAGTTGACACGGGCAAAGGCATCAAAAAGAAAGATATCAAGAACGTATTCCGTCCTGGTTTCACCACCAAGAAACGCGGATGGGGCTTAGGTCTCTCATTGGCAAAACGTATTGTGGAGGAGTATCACAAGGGCCACATCTACGTTAAATCCTCAGAACAAGGTCGAGGCACCACATTCCGTATTGAGTTGAAGAAAGCCTGATGATGCACTATTCACCAACCGAAACGTTCCCAGTTGAGTTCACGATGCCAGGCACATTGCTTGAAAGTTTGATTGAAACGGTAAGTACCTGTTTGATAATACTGCGTATTTAAAGGCACAAACATACTTACACAACCATGGGCAGCATCATCCATTGTAAAAGAACTGAAAGCATTCTTCTGTCCCCATGGCATAGAATCCCATTTCTTTGACATCCTGCGATAAAGCACTGCCTTATTAAAAGCATCCTCCCATTTCGAGAATTCCTCGCCCGTCGTATAGTATCGCATCATGGCATGCATGTCGTACATAAGCGGGGTGTTATGATAGAGATAGAAAGCAAAATTACTTTCCATTAATCCCAATGACTGCGGGTATGACGGCACAAACAATGGCAGGATAGTGCGTGTGGCACTTAGCAAAGAGTCCACCTGCCTCGTATCAATCACTGAGAGCGGCACACTATAGCCACTTAAATCAGAATCATAGGAATAGACTTCTTTATAATAGTCATAATAGGTATCAACGATATCCTTATAAAAAGACGAATCATTTTGAAAGAGACGAGTCACCATCCTTTGATAAGGTGCACCTGTTCCTGGTATTTCCGCAGGAGAGCCAATCAGATAATCCGTAGCATGGCGCAGTTCATAGGCCACCTCCACACACTGCATGTTACAACAGTCGGCAAAAATATAATCAAAATGAGGCAGTTCCTCTAAAGCACGCGCCATCTGGGTGATATTCATCCATTTCTCATTACTCTGATTGCCATCCGAGCCCCAATCCTGACCATAGGCACGACGTACCGATGCAGCACGTCCCTCTGCAACAGAATCTTCTCTGACGAGCCAACCACTGGCATGTCCCCAAAGAACAAGACCATAACTGTCCGCTTCAGCAGCATGAGTCATGGTCTTTATTATTTCATGAAAACGGGTCGGGTCACAGGAATAAAAATCCTCCCCATATTGTTTCACCGTATAAGACTTTCCCCCATGCAGTTCCACGATCCTGGGAAAACCAGTCTGCTTACTGTTTCCCATGCTATCAATGAACACCAGCAACCGTTGGTTATCTTTCAACTGCCGCGACCCTTCAATCAGTTCCCTTAGGTCACTTCGCAGATAACCTAAGGTTGACAGATTATTCTCGGCAGCCATATAGACCATCACCGTACGCTCCGCTTTTTTCAATGTCCAGGGTTTTGACTCGCCATCATCACTGCTACAAGAAGAGAAACCTGTCAACGCCACAAGCGCTAGTATCACCGCTGCAGTCTTATGTCCCAGATGTAGTTCATCAACTTTCATCAGTAGCATGCCGATAGCAATCCAGAGGATTTCACGCACACGACAGATAATACTGACAAAGATACCCAGTGCGGCAGAATCGACATCACTACCCAGTTTGGTGGACATTCCTATGAGGGCGATAGAAAGCATAAAACCACCCTCCTGTACACCCAACTGCATGGGCAGGAAACCAATGAGGTTTGCCAGCAACGTGGTAAACGACAAGATCAAAACCGAATAAAGGAATGTAAAAAACAAGCCCTCAAAACCGCCACCACAATCGATACCGAAGAGTAGGAGCATAAACAGAATCTCCAAACTTTGTACGATACGAGAGGCATACTCCATAAACAGACTATAGTAGAACGAGCGCTTATCCTGCTTATGCAGGGCAGCAATCTGTTTATCAATATTCTGCAACGCCTCGGCATGACGCTCTTGGAAACGGGTGCTCCAACCTTTCAAACCAGGTATTTTTCCTATCCAGCGAATGAGTTTCACCACCAGTCCATGCTTATAGCCCTTTGAGAAAACATAAAAGGCCAACAAACAGAACACGATAGCCGATCCCATCAGAGCGCCTAAGAAAGGAGTCATTGGCACATAATCTATCACGGCCAGTGCCAGATAAAGGAATATTGACGTGAACCACAACCAGAAATGAGCGAAGAAATGCATCATCGCATAGAGGATAACCGACGAGGTGGCCCGCTGGTTACCAATATTCTTCGACAGTTCCATGATACGGTATGGCTCACCACCCAGTCCGCCAACAGGTGTGGCATAGTTCAGGGCATAGCCTGTAATAGTGAGGCGATAGATACGCCAGGGACTCACCTTCCCCACCTGCTCATCATCCCCTACCCCAGGGACCGAACAGCTTTTGATGATGCTCTTCCAAGCCAAGGCATTCAGTCCATAGACCAACAGCCAGATACCCAGGATAGGTATCAGCCAGTAACCGGCATGAGCCAGATGATGCCACAGTTCGTTAAAGCTCACATCAAACGTCAGTATCATGACCACAACGGCCACAACACCGACGATAAAAAAGAGGTTATTCAGTCGCTGTTTAGTCCACTTCATAAATATAGGGGCTCTAATTTAGTCTTTCTTGTCCTTTTCGTTTCATCAAGAAAGACTGGCAGCGATACGCTTACAGAATGTCTCGTGACGATGATTCACATACCAGTAAAGGATACCCATGCCGATGATCTCCCACAAGAAATTACCTACGGGGAAATCCAAAAGGCAGAACAGGAACAGCCATGACTCACGGAAATTGAAGGTGAGCAGTCCGTTCCACTTCATCAAGGGCAATGAGTTGCGGCGCACCTCATCACGCACCTCCTGAGGGATATTGTCCGTACTGCCGTATTTCTCACGCAGTGTAGCCATCAGCTTCTGGAACTCAGGCGTCACGTTTTCCTGCTTCTTGGTATATTCAATGTATGACTTCTGGAACCAGCGCTCATAGAAAGGAGTGTCCTTAGTCATCTGTTCATAGATTTCCTTCTGGCGAACAGAGTTGTCCAACTCAGAACCCTTCTCACCTTTCTGGAAGAACAGGTGCACCTGGATGTAATAGTCGGCCAAACGCTGTTGTCCCTGCAGTCCCCAGAGACCAGAGATCAGTGCCAGGACAAATACCACACAAGTAGCAATGAGTGTGTTCTGCTCGTTGTTCTCGATTCCCAGCCACTGGAACTCCAGGTCATGATGCATATAGAAACGATACACCAATGCGAAATAGATGGGGAAGAACCAGGCAAAACCTGCCAGTCCGTCGAGGATACGTCCCAGACGGCTCTTCTTACCCGTCATACGGGCCAGCTGACCATCAGTACAGTCAAAGATATCACCCCACATCAGCAAGAAGATACCAATGAGATTATAAACCAGTCCCAGTGTGCCACCATAATAGAAGCTGCCCTGTGCAAAGAACCAAGCACTGGCGGCACCGATAATCATCGACCAGATGGTGATGGTATTGGGGGTGACGTCGAACTTGGCAAAGAAAACGGCACAATAGTAACAGAAAGGACGGATGACGTGCAAATCAAGCCAGTCCTCCGTCTCTGATGATTTCAGTGTTGCTCTGAATTTCTCGTTCATATCTTACTTATTATTATAAACGCGCTTGATGGTGTCACACACAACCTGCGTCTGTTCCTTGCGACCCAGTGTAATACGCAGACATGACTCCAATCCCTTGTCGCTCATAAACTTAATCTTATAATCCTGAGCTTTCAACTCCTCCATCAACTTATCCTTAATCTCTACAGGATACTTAATCAGGATGAAGTTAGCCACACTCTTGTACACCTTGAAACCAGGCAGGTCACCCAGCTCTTTCTTGTACAACTGGCGTCCCCACTCCATGTCATCAGCAACATGACGATAGTGGTCATCACTATCCAGAGCAGCCAGAGCCACAGCCTCAGAGAAACGGTTATAACCCAGGTACTTATTCACATAACTCAGGAACTGATCATGACCTTTACCGATAAATCCGAAACCGCAACGCAAACCGGGCAGTCCATAGAACTTAGACAGAGTGCGTGAGATGATCAGGTTATTGTATTTATTTACCAGCGGTGCAATATATGCAGTATCTTTTGAGATAAAGCTGGCATAAGCCTCGTCAATCAGCACAATCGTATCTGAAGGAATATTCTCCAGAATACGGGCAGTCTCATCGGGAGTCAGTCCGTTACCCGTGGGGTTGTTGGGCGATGCCAGCAACAGCATACGGGGATGCACACGGTTAGTGTACTCGATAACCTCATCGATATCATAAGCAAAGGTATCCTCTTTTTCGTGCAGGGGATACATCTCAAAGGTACCGCCACACTCCTGAGCCACCTTATTATAATACCACCAAGAGAACTCAGGAATCAGGATCTTTGTATTGGGAGTGCCGTTCACTTCCTGACTATTGATTGACAGGAAATAGTGAATAGCATTTTTCAGCATGTCCTCACCGCCATAGGTCAACAGCACCTGTTCCTCTGGCACACCGTAGATCTCGCTGACGCGCACGCTGATAACGCTCTTCTTCCCCTGGTCATAGATACGGGTATAGAAACAAAGATCCTTTGGATCAAAGTTCTTAATGGCCTCTACAACTTTCTGGCTGGGCTCAAAGTTAAATTCATTTCTATCAAGAAAGTTCATTTTATTCGTATTTTATTAGTTATTCATTCTTAATCATAAAGTGCTGCAGGAATCAACTGCTTAGCATTCTCAAAATCCTCTACAGTATCCAACTCGATAGAGAAGAAACTGGTAGTATCCACCACACGGAAGGTATGTCCCTGAGGAATCAGGCGTTCGAAGGCACGCTCATAGAAGATATCAATGAGTCCTTCGCGCTCAATCATCTGTTCCAATTCCTTGAACAGGGCTGCACTGTATTCTGCAGTCATCTTCTCGATACCAACACTCTCGCCGATAGCCTTCTCGATAGAGCACGTCTTGCTAATCTCTACGATGTTATTGTTTTCATCGACCACAATTTTCATCTCTTCCTCACCCAGTTCGTGGCGATTCAGAGCCAATGCGCTACCATCTTCCTTCAACACTGCAGGAATAATCTGCGGGTCAAACAGGATATCGCTGTCGAGCAACAGGAAATCGCGTCCCTCGGTGAAGGGGCGTGTCATCCAAAGCGAGAAGATATTGTTATTGTTTGCATAATCCACATTATCCAGGAAATGGATCTGCAACTGTGGATAATGCTGTGTCAAGAAATCACGAATCATCTGACCACGATAGCCAGTCACAACGACCAACTCATCAATACCGGCAGCCAGCATACCATCAACCGTACGCTGCAACAGCGTGCGCTGACCTACAGTCAGAAGGCACTTTGGGCGTTCGTCAGTCAGGGGACGCAAGCGTTTTGCCATTCCTGCTGCCAAGATAACACCTAAGGGTGCCTGTTTTTTATTCATCTTATCCATTGAGATTTAAAGAATTCACAAATCAATTTGCAAAGTTACGGATATTTTCCCATTTCACCAAAATATTTTGCAATGTTTCACAAGTAATGATAGGAAATAGACAAAAGATAAGGTGGAAATAAATGCCATCTATCCACTTACAATTATCCAATGTATTGGATTAACGAAAAATATATCCCTATGGATTATCCGTCAGTTGCCTACAAGCGCCCATGCCGCCCTATACGTATTAAAATATGTTAACTTTTTCTTACATACTAAAATTGTTTTACTTTTTTTCTTATATTTGCAAAGTATTTATAGACTAACTTTCACAAGTTCTTCACAAGACGGAACAACAAAAACTCAATCAGCAGGAGTTAACTCCTTAGTTCAAATATAAATCTTTAACTCTATAACCTCACCTGCGATGAGCAAGAAAAGAATATTACTGTTAGCTGTAGTCATTATAACAGCCATCATCACGGCTAACGCCCAACAACCGATTTGTGGCAGTGTGACCGACCAACACGGCATAGGACTTCCCGGTGCTAAAGTTGAGATACTGGGCACCAGCATTGTAACTGAGACCAATCTTGATGGAAAATTCCTCTCTACATCCAGCCTTAACAACAACAGCAAAAAGAGCTACAAGTTGAGAGTTTCCGCCATAGGAAAGGCACCTGTAACTCGTCGCTATACTCCTGACATAAACATTAAACTAAGACCACTGACTTGGTGGACTGAAAAACCTCAGCGATGGCATTTCTACGCTGGTGCCGAGATGGCAAGCAACAGCGATGGTTTGAGGCCTATAGGGATACGTATAGCGGCTGTTAAACAATTTGGTTTCTATGCCCATTTTGCCATGACAAGTATTCCCAAGAGTATGGGTAAACAATCTTCAACAGATTATGTATCTATAGGCAACCACTATAAGAAGAGCACCATGCTCTTTGGTGGTGGCGCAATGGTGCGGCTAGGCTGTCCTATTCATTTTTATGCCGGAGCAACACTACGCAACGATAGGTTCTTTGTTGAGCACCTTGACAACTACCCCAACGGTAAACAGGATGGTTGGATTGAAGCAACGGGCGATTTTTTGAAAGCGCATTACGAGCATGATTACATCCATGATGGCATAATGCCTGAAGTAGGTCTTATGCTCAATGTTAACAGTTTCTACGTCAATGCCGGTGCAATAATCGGAGACAAAGACGTGATGCTATCACTAGGCGGCGGAATGAAATTCTAAATGGATTCTCACACAACATTATAAGGCTTTACGACTATGAAACATCTCGATAAACTTTTATTGATGACGATAGTTACTATCCTCGTAGCAGGATGCGTTGAAGAGGGAGACAACCTCTACACCTATCAGTATATAGAGAGTCCCCACACCACTACTTACGGCAACGTATACACGAACAGTATCACGTTTACCAATACCAACAATTACTACGGTGATCTAATGATTGCCGAGAACCGTGATATGAAGGATGGAAAGGTCATGCCAACAGGAGGTCGCGTTGAGTTTCGTCACCTAAGACCTGCAACAACATATTATTTCGCTTACGTAAAAACCGACGACTACGGCGGTAAATTTACGGGGAGCGTACAGAATTATACCACTGCCGACTACAACAGTACAATATCAAAGACAGGACCTACGCAGGTCACCTTCTCTATGGGGAGCGTAGAATACGAAAAATTGCTATTTTCGAAAACCAGTGACATGTACGGGGCTGTGAAAGCAGAACTGCGAGATGATAACGAAATATGGTACCTGCAACCAGCAACCACATATTATTGGGCTACTGAGGCAACCGACCTTTTTGGACACACATATCGCAGTCCAGCCAAACAGTTCACCACTCGCGACTATAACATGTATATCGAGACGATCAGTAAGAACAGTGCCATCTTTAACGCTGCAGACGTATTCTACACACGCCTGTTGTTGAGCGACCGTTCTGACATGAGTAATATCCTTACCGAGGGCACATCACGACAGCGTACACTCATCAGCGGATTGAAGTCTTCAACAACTTACTATGTGCAGACCGAGGCAACCGACCTTTTCGGCACCGTCTACCGCAGTCCAGTGTACCCGTTTACGACAAGAGCTTTCAGTATCGTCACACAACAACCCGAGGTAACCTCGGCCACAGCACGTCTGAAAGCAACCATCGATGGAGATGTCACAGGATTATATCCCACTGTGCGTTTCGAGGTCTATGCCAACGGCAGTTATATCATCAGCCAGCAAGCTGAACTTGAGACAGGCAGTCAGAATAACTACATCTGCGACATCGCCATACTGCCAAACAACACATCGTATACAGTCAAAGCTGTAGCATATGTCAACGGTAGCACCTACACCCAAGGTGAACAGGTCGCCTTCACACTCGACAGCCACCACGCAGCAGAAGCCATTGACATGGGACTAAGTGTCAAGTGGGCCTCATGGAACGTAGGGGCACGTTCACCAGAGGAGTATGGAGGACTTTACTACTATGGTGACACCAACGGCAATGCCAATGCACCGTCAATGTACACCGATCAGTACAGCATCAGCGGAACCTATCGCGACATCGCCCACATAGCATGGGGTGGCACATGGCGCATGCCAACATTTGCAGAGTTACAAGAACTTGAGTCTCACTGCACCGTTGAACCGACAACGATGAAAGGTGTAGCAGGATATCGTCTTGTAAGTACAGTCAACGGTAACTCCATATTCATTCCTGCCGCTGGTACACGTGCAAACTACGAACGTGTGGCGTCAGCCAATCGAGGGGTGATAGCACAGATATATAGCGGCACTGCACCCAACAACTACAGATATGTAGAAGACCAATACGGGAACCCCCACTATGGTTTGTACCAAGTATGGTGCTACTACCTGACAGGAAGCTATATGTCATACGACATTGGAATTAACAACTACCAGATAGGACGCAGCATCCGACCTGTACGTCCGTGAGAAAGGTTTTTAAAGTTAACAATTAAGAGTTGAAGGTTATGAGATACAGATTATTTGGCATGATACTTCTGCTGTTGACCATATCAACAGGAGCACAAGCACAGGACAGCGACAATCTGCCCATCACGGTAAACCAACTGAAAAAGTGGGAGAAGGAAATGAAGCAAAAAGCAGGCAATGGAGATGCCGATGCTTGCCGATTGTTATTCTTAAGCAACCGAGATAAATATAGCAGCTATGGTCTGCAAGCAGCAGAGATTTATGGAAGCCAGAAAACGGGCGAAGCATATTATCATTTAGCAGAAATCTTTTCCTACAACGTGGAACGACGCGACTCATTACTGAGATTGTCGAGCCAAATGGGCTATGCTAAAGCGACTGAACAGATAGAGGTTTTGAGCAAAAGCACTTCCACCAGCACGTCGACAATTCCGATGCGAGACATCGCACTTGATATTGATGCTTCTCCAGCCGATGCTGACTTCTACCTAAAAATAGCAAACGACTACGAGAAGATAGGCTACCGACGCGAAGCCATTTGGTACTATGCTCTAGCCTATGAACTAGCGCCAGAGAAAAACATGGCAGCAAAGGAAAATGTGGAACGACTACGCAACAATATGAGAAGCGAAAGGGAAAATGTACGGCAGCAACTGAGAGAAGAACAAATACAACGCGAGATAAACAGTATGCAATGGCAGCAATTGGCTAATGCAGCATCAAACCTAGCAGCATCGCTACAAAATTTAAATCATAGTTCTGCTACATCTTACCAAACTCAACAGGGTACTGCACAGAGGAAAGTGACCTCATACAACAGCACCTCGTCTGGCAACAGTTCTTATAACTCACAAAGATCCGAAACAAGCACAAGAAAGAACAGACAGTCGGGATTATGGAGTTCGTCTACCGAACGCAAAGAAGTAAAATGCCGCAATTGCGGTGGATCTGGCCAAGAGGCATGCCATTGGTGTAAAGGTAAGACCAGAGTGACCTGCCCAGGATGCTACGGAGAAGGCGATCTCAGAAGAATCGGATTCAAGAACCGCATATGCACTATTTGTAATGGAAAGACAACAATAAAATGCAATGGATGCTATGGAAAAGGTACTGAGAAATGTATTTCCTGCAACGGAAAAGGAGTCGTGAAACAATAGAACATAATAATATGATGAAAATAAAAAAAATATCCATTGTTTTTTGTATGGCCATGGGATTTGCCCTGCCCACATGGAGTAACAATGAAAATGAGGAAATGTCGACATGTATTGAAGTTCTTTCTGAGTCACAACCTGTCAACGACATCGAGATGGGCAACCCGTTGAAAAAACGCATGAAAGAGTGGCAGAAGATTGACGAGAAAGATATGGATGCACTGTCAACAGAACAGGCACGTGAGCTAAAGGATTATCTTGAGAGAGCAGGAAACAAACAGATGAAGCGAGGACGTATCCTTTTCTGGACTGGCTTGGCATGGCCGGTAGTCGGTGGAGTTGTCGGCGGTGTATCCAAGTCGGGAGTCGTCGCAGGTATCTGCGCAGGTCTGGGAATCGGGCAAATGGCATGGGGATACATGGATATGATTGGCGGGCGGGAGAAACTTGACAACTCACGTCTGGTCATCGTCAGTGTGCCTGTGCAGAAGACAACTATTAGCAACGATATCTCTGCTCAACTTGGAATGGGAGTCATGCAAGACCAACTGTCTCACGGGATATCAATAGGACCTGCCATCACTTTTTCCTTCTAAACCGAATTGGATATAGCATTTCACGCAATAGAAATTATGATTCTTTCGTTGTTTTTTTAGCAACTTTGCCTCAGAACCCTAAAACAAAATGACCATGAGCAAGTCTATTTTCGCATATATCATAGCTTGTAGCACCCTATTAGCAGGGATTTCGTTTAGCTCGTGCAGCAATAAGCAGACCATGGAGAGCAAAGCCAACAAGGCCGACAGTCTCATCTTTGATGCTGGTTATATCAAGGATTATGAAGGCATGCGTGCCCTGGCCGACAGCTTCGAGATGTCGGGTGATATCACGCCGCTCACTGCTAACCGCTGGCGAGGAGCCTCTTATTATCGTGAGGGCAATAACACCATGGCTGAGATTTGCTTCAGGAAGGCATTGGAAAGCAAAATCACGTCCGAGCAGGACTTGGTCAGCTACACCAAGTCGGCACGCCGCCTGTCAGAGATTCTGCTGGTAAAAGGTGATTACGAAGGTTCACTCAGTATTGCCATCCCTGCTGTAGAGAAGATGGACGAAGCGGGCATTGGTTCTGATATCGACTATGCCATCCTGCTCAATACCATCGGCTGTTGTCAGTTGAACCTGGGACATGACGATGAGGCCAAGGAGAGTTTCATTACAGCTCGCGAACGTTATGTAAGCCGATGGGAGTCCGACAGCACCAGCCGTGGATTCCAGGAGGCCGTAGTTGGTACGGTGTACACCAGTATGGCTTATATCAACACCCGCAAATATCATGATGCCATCTATTGGATTGACCGTTCGGCCATGCTCCTGAATGAATACAGGAAACGTCCCGATGCCCGTAAGGAGTATTTCGATGAATACCAGGGACGTATAGAAATCATGCGCGCCGTGGCACGCGAAGGATTAGGCAATAAGAAGGAAGCTACCGAGGCCTATGAGTCATTTCTGAAGACCCGCTACTCCAAGACGCCTGCCGGTCGTATCAATGCCACCGACTACCTGATTGTGGCCAGACGCTACGGAGAGGCAGCCTACAACTTCCGTTATCTGGAACAGGCATTACGCCAATGGGGCATGGGACTGTCATTGGATAATATCCAACTATATCTGCTGCCCAAATACTATGCCAACGCCGAAGCCGGGCGCACCGACTCCGCACAGGCAATGAGCGCCTTCATTCTCTCCGTCCTCGACTCGGCCATCACAGACCAGAAAGATAATACCGCAGCTGAGTTGGCCACCATCTACAACACCAACCAGAAAGATGCGCAGATTGTACAGCAACGGGCTGACATGCAGCGCTCACGCTGGATCAACACCATGATTATCCTGGCTTTGGTCACATTATTCTTCGTTATCTACACGCTTCACCGCCGCAGGGCTCAAAAGAGGTTAGCAGCAGCCAACAAGAAACTGGAGGAGAGCAACACGCAACTTTCGGCGCTCAACTCGCAGTTGTATTCTCTCAACTCGCAACTTGTCACGGCTAATGCCCGGGCTGAGGAGTCGTCAAAGATGAAGACGAACTTCATCCAGCAGATATCTCACGAGATTCGCACGCCACTGAATATCCTGAGTGGCTTTACTCAGATTATAACTACGCCTGGCATGGAACTTGACGAAGCCACACGTACCGACATCAATAATCAGATCAACGACAACACCAACCGTATCACTGGTTTGGTCAATAAGATGCTGGAACTTTCTGACACCACGTCACAAGCCGTTATCGAACGGAATGATGATGTGCCGGCCATTCAGATTGCAGCTCAGGCTGCAGAGGACTCAGGCATTAATAATGCAACCAATATCACTTTTGACCTACAGATAGCCCCCGAAGCCGAGGCGACGATGCTTCACACCAATCTGGCTCAGGCAACCCGTGCCTTGGTACTCTTGCTTGACAATGCCATGAAATTTATCAGTGAACCAAATGCACCGGCATCCGAGGGTACCGTTTGTCTGAAAATAGCCATGCTTGACGAGGAAAACGTCTGTTTCAACGTGGAGGACACCGGTATTGGCGTCCCCGTAAAGGAAGCCGAACATATTTTTGAGGAATTCGTACAGCTTGATGATTATTATGATGGTACTGGCATTGGTCTCACTGTAGCACGTTCCATTGCCCGACGACTGGGTGGAGATATTACGCTCGATACGACCTACACGCCTGGTGCCCGCTTCGTGCTCACCCTGCCTCTGTCATAGTTTTCTCAGGATTTCCAATAATGTCACAGGCAGTTGTCCGTCAGCCTGACGGGCAGCCAATAGCACTTGTACGATATCCACACCGTCTATCATGGATATATCACGACGGTTTGGTTCGTTCCATGAGTTATCTGATTGACTCACAGTTGTCTCACGTGCTGTCAACAGGTGCTTGCCACTCACGGGAGACAGACTGATACAATGATGGATATTGAGTGTGCATGGGAAAGCATTACCAAAACCATAGTTGATATCATTACCAATAGCCATGCAATGACCTATCTCCATTTCGCCGGCATTATTATTCTGGTCAAATCCTTTCTTGCGGTGTCCCACGGCAAGACAGTTCATCAGGCGTGTATGATGACGTGTATAGACACCACTTTCTTTATTATCTTTTCCTTGTCCACCCAGTTTGAAACCATTGGGATTACCGCCATTAGCAATATGCTTTAAGTCTTTTCCTGCCAGACAAGGCTGTTCACGATCCACACCATTTGCCCTGGGATGATTCGTCAGGTCAAACTCGGCAGGACCATTATTATAAGTCACACAGAAAAGGTACATGGTAGGTACGCCATCCTTCGTCTCACGCTGAAAAGAATCCCATCCGTCGTCTGAGTTATTCCAGGCCCTGCAACCTATATAGGTATTTCCGGCAAAGGCATCCCCACCCTGCTTGTCAGCGAAGCCATCGGCATTACCTCCACCAGCCTGGTAGTCAAAATTATCATGCGAGTCACAATTCATCACCAGATTATGTCCGCCTTTACGCAACTGTATGCCTGAGTCACAGCATCCATATACATCAAGATTTTCCAGTCGACAGTAAGAGGCATTCTCCAGCCAGATACCTTTCTTACCGGCATAACGTATGGTGATATCCTTTATCAGGATATGCGCCCCTGTCACCTTAACACCATTCATATTTATCTGCTGACCACGAAAATCAAAGATAGGACGGGCTCCCCTTACAGGACAAATAACAACCCATTTATCCGGAGAGGCCTTCACATTCAGAACGATAGTATGCTCAAGATCATATTGTCCGTCAAGAAGAAGGAGCGTATCACCAGGTTGCAGTTTACTCATCATAAACCGCAGTTCCCCAGGTGTTTCCATCGATCTTCCAGAGAGACTGACACCTGCAGGCGATGCATAACGGGTAACAGCCCATGACGAACTGATGCCAACAAGCACCAGAACCATAAGCACCCACCATTTTATCCACGTATTCATGTAGTTCTAGTTTTTAGTTTCCCTGCAAATATACGAACTAATTCCGAAACGACCAAATAATTCACGGTATAAACACGAAAAAGACCCTGACTCATTGCTGAATCAGGGTCTTCACTTGTAAAAATGGCAGCCTCCTACTCTCCCGCATTGCATTGCAGTACCATCGGCGCAAGCGGGCTTAACTTCTCTGTTCGGAATGGGAAGAGGTGGGACCCCGCCGCAATAGCCACCTGAATAGCTTTCGAATTAGTAATGAGTAATGAGTAATTTTGATTACTTCTGCCCATACTAACCGTATAAGGTTGACATATCACACGAAGACTGAAGACAAAACTTCATTCATCAATACTGTCACAGTTGAAAGCATGCGCTTTATTAGCGAAAGCCTTCGGGCAAT
>Ga0265299_10001957_pt1 | contig 22078 bp, 17 predicted proteins | sample AusTroGonzalo_MG_4_FD_193485 | JGI IMG/M metagenome (GOLD analysis project Ga0265299, IMG submission 193485) | Bovine rumen microbial communities from tropical cattle in Woodstock, Queensland, Australia - Gonzalo_02 | ecosystem: Host-associated > Mammals > Digestive system > Stomach > Rumen ... | reverse complement strand
CCTACGCTGACTTCAATGGCCATCTCTTCACCCCTGTTACCCTGAAGGCGGAAGCCCCTGCCGGTTACCGCTTTGCCGGATGGAAACAGGGCAACAATATCATCAGTTCTGATGCCGAGATGAGCCTGCCCAGCGGTAGCACTGTCAAGCTCACGGCAACCTTTACCAAACTGAGCGACAGCGAGATAGCCAAGCAAGGTGTCACGCCCGTACGCATCAACGAGGTGAGCGCCAACGACGGTCTCTATGTCAACGACTACTTCAAGCGCCAGGACTGGGTGGAGCTCTACAACACCACAGACGAGGATATCGATGTCGAAGGTATGTACCTGACAGACAATCCTGAAGATAAGCCGAAGAAGTACCAGATCAAGAAGAGCGAGAGTCAGGCTTCTACCATCATCCCCGCACACGGTTTCCTCATTGTCTGGTGCGACAAAAAAGACCCATTGTCACAGCTCCATGCTTCATTCAAGCTCGATGCTGACGGCGACGAGCTGCAGTTGATGGCTGCCGATGAGTCGTGGACCGACCGCTTTGTCTATACCGCTCACGAGAAGGACCAGACCGTAGGACGCTATCCTGACGGCAGCAACAATGTCTACGTCATGAACATTCCCACCATCGCTAAGACCAACGTCATGTCAAGCTACGCCGTCGATGTACAAGAAATCATCACGGGCATCAGCGAGACGATGGCCGAACAGCGTGAAAGCAATGACAGGATATTCAACCTGAAGGGTCAGGCCGTACAGGGAACCCTTACGCCTGGCATCTACATCCGCAATGGACGAAAGGTCGTGATAAAATAATTGACAATTGATAATTGACAATTAACAATTGATATTAAGCAGACATAAAGCGCCTCAGAGGAATTGCTCCTCTGAGGCGTTTTTTACATTGTTACATTGTTTAATCTTTACATTGTCCGCTTACGCAGCCTTCATTCTTCATTCTTAATTCTTAATTCTTCATTTGGTTTACAATCTCAGGCCGAAGAAGGCACGGGCACGCCACTTGTTCTGGTTAACCACCACGGCATCGTCGTCGAAGACGGAGTTGTTCATGGCGAGGGTGATTCCTGCGAAGTAGCGGGGAGAGAAGTTGCGGACGATGGCGGCACGTTCGTTGAATATCATGTTGAGGCGTGTGCGCTGCGCTTTTCGGCGCTCGCCGTTCACGGTGAAGTTATTGCGGTTATAGACGACAAAGGTGGGGAGCATGGAGAAATGGAGCAGCCACCGCTTGCCCAGCACCCAGTTGTAGCCGTAACCGCCACCAATGCCGAAATGGCCGATATAGATGCGGGTATCGGGGGCGTTGGGATTGCGCTCTCTCAGGGCTTCGGTGGTCTCGATGCTGCCACCCTGGTAACTGACACCCGGCAACCACGAACCAGCCGAGCGGCGTTGGATGTAGCTTTGGGTGAAAGCGGCGGAATAGGAGAAACGGCGGTGGTTGAAGACATAGTAGCCTGCCACATTGAGTACCTTCAGCATGACATCGCCCGACTCCAGTCGGCTGTCGTTATCGCCACGCTGGATGTCGCCAGCCAGCGTGGTGGAGCGCTGGTAACTGGCATCGAGGCTCAGACGACTGCTGTAGTAGTTGAAGTTGAACTCATAGTCGTTATAGGCACCCTTCCATTTATAAGGGTTGACGGCCATGCCAATGCCTATGCCGCGGTAGATGCCTACAACGGCGAAGGTGGTCTTATGACTGGTTTTCAAGTCGGCCTTTGAGTAGAGCTCGTTCACCGTGCCACGGGCATGGAAGTCGTTACCCGACTGGTTCAGCCTCAGTTTCAGCGTCAGGCGTCCCTCAGGACGGGCAACGTAGTTCGTGTCGAAGGGCGAACGGTAGTAACGTTCAGTGAGTACACTATCCACCCGTTCCCTCATTTGCCGGTCGCGACTTTGGGCAACGACCTCAGAGAAGATAAGGGGAGATAGAAGAAGATAGAAGAAGATAAAAGACAGTAGTTTTACTGCAGAACAACCGCAGACAGAGTAACGTCCTCTATCTTCCGCCGCTGATAAGCGGCTATCTACCTTTATCTTCATATATTTACTTGACATGCGAAACTTAAAATTCTCCTTCACTCCTTTAACTCCTACACTCCTTCCCTCCTCAAAACTCATATCCCAGATTCAGGAAGAAGTAGGGCTTCTTGGTATGATTGCTATAGCCGATGGTGGCACCGACGGGACCGACGATGGTGTTATAGTAGTAGGCCACCTGTCCGCCAAGCAGGGTGCGGTGGTCCAGAAGCTGCTTCAGACGGTCTGACTGCTGGGCACCAGCCACACGAAACAACATATAGCTATTGGTACCGATGCGCTGCTGCGCCTGCAGTTGGACAGCTACGAACTGGTCGTCGGCATACTCCATATTACCGATACCGGCAAAGGGCATCTGCTTTTCGACATAGTGGCCAAACCAGTCGCCACCCATGGCATTACCATAGACGAACGGAACGACAGAGCCAAACAGCAGACGACCGTAGAGCATGGGCTGAAGGGCAAAACGCTCACCAATAGAGAACGACTTGCGCCAGTCGGCGCTGACATCGCTCATGCCGGGAACCTTACCCAGTTTGGTTCCATCAGCCGCACGCTCGTTGAGCTTGGTGAAGTTGTTGGTGATATAGGCATACTCAGCATTGAAGCGGCTGCCACGAGTGGGGAAGTACCAGTCATCCTCGCTGTTGTAGTTCAGACGAGCGCGATAGCTAAAGAAGTGTTCGTTCTTGAGCGTCACCTGCCTTGCCGATTCGGAGTTGAGCTTATTGCGGTAGTGCAAAAAGTCCCAACGGAGTCCCATCTGTAGATTGAAGTGTCGCAGATTGAAGTTGAAGGGCAGGAACTCGGCCTGGAACTGGTTGTAGCGGATGTTGTAGCTGATGTCGCCCTTGGTATAGACATCCACATCGTTACGTCGGAACGTGTAGCTGAGCGTAGGACGAGTGAAACTACGGGGATGGACGGTGATCTCACCTCGTGCCATCATGCGTTTGCCTAATCGCAGCGTGACATCGGTATTGACGGGCGTGGCCGTCTTCAGTGGAATGTCGAGGCCCAGCTGTACGGCAGCATACTCCTCGGAGTCGAAACGTGCACCGGCATGCAGCTGTACCGACTTGCGGTCGCCTGCTGTCAGCACCACGCGTACACCGTCGGCCTCCTTCCACAGAGAGTCAACCTTATTATAGATGCCAGGAATATTGATGCGAGGGGTGGCTTTAGGCAATTTCACGGGCACCAGTCTGCACTCGGCCGTCTGGTAGAACAAATCCACACGCATCGACGTAGTCAGCTCCTGCTCCAGACGGGCATCGATGCTGTCGTGACCGTTCAGGAGGGTTTCCGTGCTCTTCAGATGAAACTTCTGGCGCAGGAAGCGCTCTGCCTGCGGCGTCATGTTCTCGAAGGAATATTCGAGGACACGCTGCTTCTCGGTCATCACCTGCGGACGTATCGGATGCAGAATGACTGGCTCGTAGTCATCGTCGATGCCAATGCGCTTCTTCAGGGCGACGATGTCGTCCCAATGACGCATAGCCTCCTCCTCGCCGCGGCGGATGAGTGTGTCGATGGCAGCCTGCGAGAAACTGGCCGAGCCGTAGCCCTTCGTATCGACTTGCAGGTGCAGGTCGGTGATGGACAAGTTCTCCTCAACCTTGTTCTTACAGTTCACATCGATAATCTGACTGAGGATGCTCATCGTGTTTCCCATATCCTCGGCACCCTTGGGGGCTCCCTGCACGGTGACACCAATGATGATGTCGGCTCCCATCTGGCGGGCGATGTCGGCAGGATAGTTATTCTTCAGACCACCATCGACCAGCACCTTGTCGCCGATTCTCACCGGCGAGAAGGCTGCAGGAATGGCCATCGAGGCACGCATAGCCTGTGGCAGCCGTCCGCAGTGGAACACTACTTCACTATTATCGATGATATCGGTCGCCACGCAGGCAAAAGGCTTTGGCAGGTCGCGAGAGAAATTGAGCGAGTCGGTGAATCCCACACAAAGCTGACTGAACAGCTCAGCCAGGTTCTTGCCCTTGATGATGCCACCAGCCTGCATATCGCGCTTACCGATGGTCAAGCCCGTCGAGAACAGATAGGTGTTCTGCTTCCGACGGTCACTAAGGCTCTGGTGACTGAGTTCCTCCTTGTCGGTGATGACGTAGCTCCAATCTTGCACTCTGACCATCGAGTCGAGTGAGTGAGCATTGTAGCCAATAGAATAGAGACCACCGACAATGCTACCCATTGACGTACCAGTGACGATATCGATGGGGATGCCGGCCTTCTCCAGCACCTTCAGCACACCGATGTGCGCCATACCCTTCGCACCACCGCCACTAAGCACAACAGCCACCCGCTTTCTCTTGAGGTCGATGCTGTCGTTCCTTGCACCTACCGTACCGCATATCCATATCGCGGCTACAGCCAATAATAGAATCTTTCTCGTCTTCACTTCTTACTAATGCGTTTCGTTACACCGATAGCGCCAGCCGGACAGACGAGACGGCAGAGATGACAGCCAACACACTTGGTACCTACCAGACGAGGACGGCGGGTCTCATGGTCGAAGACGATGGCCTGATGACCACCATCACTACAAGAAATCTCACAGCGTCCGCAACCGATGCACAGCTCCTTGTCGAACTTCGGGTAGATGATGGTGTCGCGATCCAAGTGATCGGGCTTCAGGAACTTCGGCAGCTGCTCGCCGACAATCTCCTGCAAATGGCTGATGCCTCGTTTGGCAAGGTAGCGCTGCAGACCGAGAATCAGGTCATCTATAATACGGTAGCCATACTGCATGACGGCGGTACATACCTGCACATTGCTACAGCCCAACTGGATGAACTCCAGAGCATCGCGCCATGTCTCGATGCCGCCGATGCCGCTTAATTCGAATTGACAATTGACAATTGATAATTGATAATTATCTCTCATCTGTGCGAGTTCCAGGATGTGACGCAAGGCAATGGGGCGCACAGCACGACCTGAGTAACCAGAAATGGTACGTTGTCCTGAAACCTCGGAGTCGAAGGTCATCGTCACGCTCTTGATAGTGTTGATGGCAGATATAGCGTCGGCACCAGCCTCCACACAGGCAGCGGCAGGTTCCGCGATATGGGTGATGTTGGGTGTCATCTTGGGGATGACAGGTATCTTCACACTCTGCTTGACACAGGCGGTATAGGTTCTCACCAGCTCAGGACTCTGACCGACATCACTGCCCATGCCCTCGTGTTTCATCTGCGGACACGAGAAGTTCAGCTCCACGGCATCACAGCCAGCCTCCTCGGCCATCTTCGCCAGACGGACCCACTCTTCCTCGGTCTGTCCCATGATGGAGGCGACGACCACCTTCGTGGGATAGTCCTGCTTCAATCGGCGCAGAATATCAAAGTCCATCTCCACAGGGTTCTCGCTCAGCTGCTCCATGTTGCGGAAGCCATAGAAGTCGCCGTGGGTGGCGTTGTTGTGCATGGCGTCGAAGCGTGGCGACACCTCTTTTATTTCTTGCATGCAGATAGTCTTATAGAAGACACCGGCCCAGCCAGCCTCAAAGGCACGGGCCACCATCTCGTAGTTGGTACAGACGGCCGACGAAGCCAGGAAGAACGGATTCTCGCAACTGATGCCGCAGAAGTCGATATTGAGCGAAGGACCATTGACTATTGACCATTGACCATTAACCATTGACCATTCAAGTTCCACATCGTCCTTATGGATGCTGTGTACAACCTCCTTGATGCGGATGGGCCAGTTGTAGTGTATGCAGGCCTGTTCGGCACGTTCCAAGTCGCCGTCGCTACAGTCTTTTACCCACTGAAGCGCCGGTTTATGGTTGTCAAAGCGGATGGCTCGGATAGCACGTGCGGGGTCACCGGTCTTACAGGCCTTGGTGCAGGGAGCGTCCCGACACAGCAGACAGCGGTTGGCCTCTTCGTAGATATTCACCTTCCTGAGCTTCACACCCTTCAACTTAATCTGGTTGTTCTCCAGCGACTCGATGATGGCCAGCGACTCAATATGCTTCACGCCTGCCTCAGTCAACACCTTGCGGCCACCCTGGAATTCCTTCTCGATGATGAAGCCCATACCCACCAGTGTGGCTCCTGCCTGTTGACAGAGATCAACCACGCCAATGCCGGTATTGCCGAAGGCCAAGAAGTCGTCCACAAAGAGCACGCGGTCGTCAGGCGACAGATATTCCTTACTGATAATCAGCGTATAGTCTCTCTGTTTGGTAAACGAGCGTACCTTCGACACGTAGAAGCTGCTCATCGTTGACGGTTGTTTCTTCTTGGCAAACACCACAGGCAGCTCCATCAGATAGCCCAGCATCACCGCCGGTGCTATGCCCGAGGCCTCAACGGTCAGAATCTTCGTAGGCCGTGCTTCTGCAAAGCGGTTCATAAACTCTACCGCCACCTGTTTCATTAGGTAGGGGTCCATCTGGTGGTTAACAAAACGATCCACCTTCAATATGCCACCGTCCAGACAGTGACCATCTTGTATAATACGATTAATCAAAGATTTCATAAGCCTGTTCTTTCCTTACTTTATTTGCTTAACGGGGAAAGTGAAGTAGGTGTCGGGGAAGGGCTCGTTCTTCAGCGTGAAGTGCCACCACTCGGTGTCGAATGGCTTGAAGCCGTGGCGCAGCATTGCCTGACGCAGAATCATGCGATTCTTGAACTGCTCAGGGGTAATGCTACGTTTCGGATTGGCAGGGCTCTTAGAATTGTCGCCCGTGTACTCACCCGTCTCAGGATTGCCGCAGAAGTCGGGGTGACTCTCAGGGCCAAACCAATCGAAGGTTCCACCCATATCAATCTCCTTCTCCGTCGTCATATCAAAGAGTGTCAGGTCAATGGTAGAGCCACGCGTATGACCGCTCTTCAGACAAATGTATTCCTGCGGAAAGAGCACGCTCTTGTCGAGGTCGGGATAGAAGTAGGACTTCATCAGCGTATCGTTGATGTCCTCAGCCCAACGTACGAAGTGGTCAACACCCTTCTGCGGACGGTAGGCATCGTAGATCTTCAAGCGATAGCCTTGGGCTTTCACATCGTCACTCACGGCCTTCAAACTGTCGGCAGCCTGCTTGGTGAGCAGCGCCGTCGGTTCCTCGTAGCCATCAATACGCGTTCCCACAAAGTTGTATGTGCCGAAGTAGCGAATCTCCAATATAGCATCGGGCACCACGTCGGTAAGGGTTACAAACTGGCTGTTGTCTTCAGTCGCACTGACTATGGAGGTGGCGTCCTTCGAGCAACTGATAATGGCATTTCTGTAGTGGTAACATTTTATCAAACATACACCACAGATGATTACAAGGATGGCGAGGTGCACCCGTCGGAATGTGTTTTTTCTCATAGCTTTTCTATTTGGATTGTTCTTGGTAGTATTATCGGTCTTTAGCAACCAGTTAATGTGATTGTCTCGATTGCAAAGATACAACAATTTTCCGAATGTGCAAAAAATTCAGTATTTTTTTCGTTCAATGAAACAAAAAAGCCCCCTCGCTGCACGAGTGCAGGAAGGAGTTCTATAGATTAGGCAGATAGTGTCTACCCATCATGATGTTTTGCAATTATTCACCATAGACGCGGGTGGTGTGCTTGATGAAGAGGCCCATGAAAAAGACCTGATCAACATATTCCACCTGTGTCACCTTCTTGATGCCACCATTCTCGGCAGCCTTTTTGATATTGTTCTCTTCGCCCTTCGACGACCAGAGGCCGAGGAAATAGGAACTCTGTGCTTCACCTACCTTGGGGCCGACAGGAGCCTTTTCTGCGAGAGAAGCGCCACTGTTAATTGTTGCGCAGCTGCCCAGTGTGAGCACTGCGAGGGCTGCCGATGCAGCCAGTGTCAAAAATTGCTTTTTCATTGTAATACTTTTTGTTTGTTCTTTGTGGTATTATCGGTCATTGAAAACCAATCAATATGATTGTGGCTGCAAAGGTACAAAGATTATTTGGATTGCGGCGCAGTTTCTGCAAAAAAAAATTAGAACGATTTACATCAGCGGCGACAGCATACGGACAAGCGACTCACAGAGTCGCACAGAGAAACGAGGATGGATGCGCTCTGGCAGTGAAGAGAGGGCAACCGACTCTGCCTCATCGTGCAGAAATACCTCCTTCATCTGCATAGCCGTCTCCTCGCCATACATAAAGAGGTTGGCCTCGAAATTGTTCTCGAACGAGCGGAAATCCACATTCGTAGAGCCACAGGTGCAGACATTATCATCGCAAACCAACAGCTTCGAGTGCAGGAAGCCGGACGTATAGAGACTGACGGTGATACCGGCCTGCTGCGCCTCGCGCAGATAGCTGCGGCCAGCCCACTCCACAAACCACGAATCGTTCCTCTGCGGCACCAACAGGCGCACATCGACACCTGATGCCGCCGCTGTCTTCAAGGCAAAGAAGACCGGTTCAGTCGGCAGGAAATAGGGTGTCTCAATATACACATACCGTCGGGCACCCAGGATGATGCGCACAAAGCCCTGCATAATCTCAGGATAGGGCGACAGCGGGTCGCTGGTGACGGTCTGGAGGATAGTAGAGGTGAGAGGTGAGAGGTGAGAAGCTATAGGTGAGGGATAATAGTTGCTGCCATTGACGAGGGAACGGTCCACGAAGTACCAGTCGATGAGGAAGGCACGCTGCAGGGAATAGACGGCCATGCCGGTAACGCGCACCATCGTATCGCGCCAAGCCACTCTCCTCGTCTGCTTTTCTCCTTTTACTCCCTTTACTCCTTTAACATAACGCTCTGCGATGTTCATGCCACCGATGTAGCCAACGCTGCCGTCGATGATGATGAGCTTGCGGTGGTTGCGGTAGTTCACCTTACTGGTGAACGAGGGGAATCGGACGGGCAGGAAGGGCGACACCTCGATGCCTTCTTCGCGCAGTCGCTCGAAGAAGCGGCTCTTCACACTCCAGCAGCCCACATCGTCGTAGATGAGTCGCACCTCCACCCCACTCCGCGCCTTGGCTATCAGGGCATCGCTGACGAGTCGGCCCAGTGCATCATCCTCGATGATATACATGTCGATATGAATGTGGTGCTGTGCTGCAGCGATGTCGCTGAGCAATTGCGGAAAGAACTGATAACCATCGGTGAGCAATTCGATGTCGCCAGCCTTGAAGGGCAGTGAGAAACTCTCACTGATAAAGAGGTCTATCAGAGGCTTGTGCTGCTCAGGCAGATGCAGGTCTTGCTGTTCTACGAAACCCAGCATCGAGCGCTTCGACAACTGGTCGAGCTGTCGCTGACTGATAAGACGCTCCTTGCGCGTGTTGACACCAAAGAAGAGGTAGAGCACGATGCCCACGATGGGGACAAACCAGATAACCAAAGCCCACGCCATCGTCTTCGCCGGCTGACGGTTGTCCATCACAACGTGTACTACAGCCATCACAGCGATGACGTAGTAGATGATGAGCAGTATCAGGTTAGGGTTGGGCATTTGTTAGAGGTGAGAAGCTAGGTGGGAGAGGTTACTTGAAGCCGACGAGTTTGTGGGTTTGTAGCGAGAGGCGCCACTGGGGATGGGCCTTGATGTAGTCAACACACCTGTCTATAATACGTGCGTTACACTCGGCATCGCCCATGTCGCAGGGTTGCAGGTAAAGAAGAGGTGAGAGGTGAGAAGCTATAGGTGAGAGGGGTGATGGAAGGTAAGATTCGGGATCAGTGTTCTCATCAAAGATGATTTTCAACTCATCAGGCATTTTTCCTTCCTTCGGGAAGGCCAAGGGAAGTTTTTTCGGCGACACCGTCAGCCAGTCAAGGTTCTTGGGAGCAGGACGGGTGCCATTGCTCTCCATGGCCACCTCGAAGCCGTGCTGGTGCAGCAGGTCGACAAACGCCTCTTCGACCTGCAGCGTGGGCTCACCGCCGGTAAGGACGACAAGAAGAGGTGAGAGGTGAGAGGTGAGAGGTGAGAGGTGAGAGCACTCCGCGACGATGTCGTCAGCCGTCATCTCGCGGTAAGTATCGAACTCGGTATCGCAGAACGAGCACCGCAGGTTACAACCCGCAAAGCGTACGAACACTGCCGCACGCCCCGTGTTATGGCCCTCACCCTGCAACGAATAGAATATATCGTTAATCTTATACGCCTTCATACATCCCCCTTCTTCTTACATCTTACATCATACTTCGTATGTCGCCACATTTCCCTCGCTCTCCTGAACGATGGCCTTATAGCAATGGGGCACACGCTCCACAATCCAGTGGGCCAGGTTCTCGGCCGTGGGATTGAAGGGCAGCACATCGTTGAGCACCTGATGGTCAAGCGGTTCCTTGACCAGTCGTTTTATCTCACTGAAATCAATCACCATGCCGTTGCGGTCGAGTTCCTCCGACTTGCAACAAACGGTAATCATCCAGTTATGACCATGCACACGGGTACACTTGCTTTCATAGTCGAGATTGAGCCTGTGACAGGCCGAGATCTCAATTCGTTTCTCGATGTAATACATAGACTTTTCCGTTTTAGACAATGACCTCTCGTCCCAGCCGTTTGGCCAGAGCGTCACAGAGTTCCTTGGTTTCCTTATGTTCTTGTAATAGTTTCATGCTTTGTTCCATACTCAGACCGGGGGTGCGCAGTTCGCGGATAATATCCTTCAGACGGCCTTCAATCAACTGCAACCGGAAGGTCATAACCAGCTGCTCCACACGCTGACGCAGCGAGCCCTCGCGCTCGGCCACCACGAAGCGGCCACTGAGTTGATGGCGATCGACAGCCAACTGCGTTGCCAGCTTACTCACCTCAAAATCAGGGTGGTTGGTGAAATAACTCATGGCGTGGAAGCCCTCACGACTACTCTGCTCCACAGCCTCCGCCAGTATCTGGTTGTAGAGCGGATTGTGGAACGACAGATTATCCTGCGACAAGTCGTAATCGATATACTGTGCCACGTTGAACGAGATGGTCTGTCCGTCCTCCGTCTCAATATTGTCGTAGATAATCTCGTCGCCATGACGTATAATCTCGCTGGCGAGCTGTGTCTCGATGGAAGAGCTCTGCGTATTCTGAGTACTCCGAATAACTGGAGTATTCTGGGTATTTTGGCTTTTTTCTTCTCTCCTCTCCTCCTCTTTTTCTCTCTCCTCAATATCCTTGCGAATATACCCGTTCATCGACTGCATGAGCGTCTGCTCTTTCACACCGAGACGGGCTGAGAGTTCGGTGAGATAGGTGGAGCGCAAGATGGCATCGGGAATGACAGAGATGCTACGGACAATACCGCCGATGGCCTCCGAACGTTTCACGGGATCGCTGACACCCTCGACAGTCAGACGCGTCTTGAACGCGATGAAATCCGTCTGGTTCTCATCAATATACTTCTTCAGTTCCTCCGTCGAGTGCTTACGTGCGAAGGAGTCGGGGTCGTCGCCGTCGGGCAGCAGCAGCACCTTGATGTTCATACCCTCCTGCAGCAGCATGTCGGTGCCTCGCATGGCAGCATGGATGCCCGCCTCGTCGCCGTCGTAGAGCAGGGTGATGTTAGGCGTGAAGCGGCGGAGCAGCTTGATCTGATAGATGCTCAGCGCCGTACCGCTGTTGGCCACCACGTTCTCGATGCCGGCCTGATGCATGGCAATGACGTCGGTGTAGCCCTCGACCATGAAAACGCGGTCTTCCTTGACAATGGCCTTCTTGGCCTGGTAGATGCCGTAGAGCTCGCGCTCCTTGTGGTAGATGTCGCTATCGGGGCTGTTGACGTACTTCTGCGCCACGCCCTTCGTGCGACTGTCGAGCACGCGTCCGCCGAAGGCCACCACCTTTCCAGAGACGTTCAGCCAGGGGAAGATGGCACGTCCCGAGTAGCGGTCGTAGGCCCCGCGTTCATTCTCAATGCAGAGGCCCGTCTTGACCAGGAATTCCTTTTGATAGCCCTGAGTCGAAGCCGCATTGTAGAGGGCGTCGCGTTTCTGTGGCGCATAGCCCAGCTGGAACTTCTCTATGATGTCGTCGCGGATGCCGCGGCTGCGGAAGTACTGCTTGCCGATAGCCAGACCGTCGGGGTCGTTCTTCAGCGTGTCGTGGAACCAGTCCTTCGCCCATTCGTTGACGATGAACATCGACTCGCGCTCGTTCTGCTCACGGCGTTCATCGTCCGTCAGTTCCTTCTCCTCTACCTCAATATTGTACTTCCGGGCCAGCCAGCGCAGTGCCTCGGGATAGGTTATCTGCTCGTGTTCCATCAGGAAGCCAGCAGGCGAGCCGCCCTTGCCGCACACGAAGCAGTGACAGATATTCTTAGCCGGCGACACCATGAACGAGGGGTTACGGTCGTCGTGGAACGGACACAAGCCCTTGTAGTTCACGCCACTCTTACGGAGTGTCACGAACTCGCTCACCACGTCGACAATCTGCGCCGCGTCGAGAATCTTGTCTACTGTCGCCCTATCAATCATTGGCACAAAGGTACGCAGAATCTGTGAGATAACAAAACTTTTGCACCATTTTCACATTTTTCCCTTTTTACTTTTCTACTTTTTTACTTTTTTTCGTACCTTTGCCGATAAATCGGCGAAGATACTCCGTCTCGGCATAAAAAAAGATCAAAATCTTTTGTTCTGCACTCGACTTTTCGTACCTTTGTCCCCCAGCAACCAAAAAACCTAAAATATGAGTAATACAATCACTACCCTTATCGCTGCCGCCTGCTGCCTCACGATGGCAACCGGCTGCGCTACCAAAAACGTTGAAATGGAATCAAAGGCAATCTCAACTCCCGGCAATCCTTTCATGCCACTCTGGGAGCATATCCCCGACGGCGAGCCTTATGTCTTCGAAGATCCCGACCAGCCGGGCAAGTACCGCGTCTATGTCTATGGTTCGCACGATGACATCATCACCGACTATTGTGGACGCGACCAAGTTGTGTGGTCGGCATCGGTCGATTCGCTGAACAACTGGCGCTACGACGGCGTAATCCTCGTGGTTGACAAGAACCGCGACGGTGAGCCCTTCGACTCGGCCGGCACCGCCGACGTGCTCTTTGCACCTGACGTCACATTAGTAACAAATAAGAATGGCAAGAAGACCTACTACCTCTTCCCCAACGACCAAGCCGGCGGCCGCAACGGTCTGATAGCCAAGAGTGACCGCCCCGACGGTCCCTTCAAGGTGTGCAACTGGAGCAAGACCAACCCCAATCAGGCCGACGGCGTGCTGCAGTTCGACCCCGCCGTCTTTGTCGACGACGATGGCCGCGTCTATGGCTACTGGGGCTTTGAGCGCAGCTATGCCGCCGAGTTCGACCCTGCCACGATGGCCACCGTCAAGCCCGGCACACAGGTGGTCGAGGACATGATCAGCGGACGCTATCAGGAAGGCCGCTTCAAGTTCTTCGAAGCCTCGTCAATCCGTAAGATCAAGGATAAGTACGTCTTCATCTACAGCCGCTTCACAGAGGAAGGCGAGTTCGGCCTGCCGTCGTCCAACTACACCCTCGCCTACTGCTACGGCGACACGCCTCTGGGCCCCTGGACCTATGGCGGCACCATCATAGATGGTCGTGCCCGTGAGAAGGACGAGCAGGGGCACGTCATCGCATCAGCCTGTCCCGACGGCAACACCCACGGCTCCATCTGCGAGATCAACGGACAGTGGTACGTCTTCTATCATCGCCAGACGGGCACCAACGAGTTCTCACGCCAGGCCATGGTAGCCCCCATCACCGTCAAGGTCGAAGAGGGTGCCGGCGGCAAGGTGGAGATCTCCGAGGGCGAATATACCTCCGAGGGCTTCGCGCTGAACGGCCTGAACCCCACGGAGCGCCACTCTGCCGGCATCGCCTGCTGGTACACGGGTCCGAAGCCCGCCACCCACGAGTGGCCTAACAACACGTTCTACGGCTCCTACGTCGCTGCCGGGCGCGACAAGAACGTCAACTCCAACGACGTCATCAACAACACCAACGGCTCCATCGTAGGCTATAAGTACTTCAACTTCGATGACGCCTCCACCCTCAGCCACCTCCTGCTCCACCTCACGCCGTTAGGCATCGACGGCACCATCGACATCATGCTCGACCGTCCTTGGGCCTCACAGGGAGGAAAGCTCCTTGGCACCATCGCCCTTCATGCCGACATGCCCCTGCAGCCCACTGAACTCAGCGTCAGCCTGACCGACCTCGCCAAGCTGAAGGGTAAGCACGCCATCTTCTTCACCTTCCACTCCGACACCAAGGAGCAGTCACTCTGCACGCTCCACGATTTCGTGTTCGAGTAAGACAACGACACCATACGCCTGTTAACAAGAATCGCCGTCCTCCCATCGGAGAGCGGCGATTCTTATTATGATGAGTTTCGCGTAAAAGCAGTCTTACTTCTTCAGGTATTCGGCGAGGGGAGAGCCGATCTGACGGAGGCCGTCGGCAAAGCTACGGGCGTTCATCTGGGCACCGAGCTTCGAGGTGTGGGTGTGGTCCTGCTTGAAGTAGCGGTCGCCGGCCTTCTTCTTAATGGCGGCAACCTTGGCCTTGGCTTGTTCCTTATCGGCAGGCAGCTGCTTGACAGCGAACTTCTTGTCGAGGAAATCGGCTGAGATATTATGAAGGTCAACGAAGGTAACACCCGTCTCGTCAACAACCTCGCGATACCAACGGCCGTAGGTGTCGTCGCGACGCTCAACCTTGCCATCAGGCCACTCGTTGCGTGGCGTCAGAGATACGAGAACAGGTGTAGCTCCCTTCTCACGACAGTCGTCAATCATCTTCTTGAGGTACCAGCCGAAGGAATAGACGACCTCATACTGGCCGTTATCGAGCAGGAACACGTGGCAGGTGTCGGCAGTACCGGGAATGACACCACGGGCTTTCGCATCGGTGATGGGACAGATATCATTATGGCCGAACTCAATAGTCACATAGTCGCCGGGCTGCAGCGAGTTGTAGACCTCGTCCCACAAGCCCTCTTTTATGAAGGTACGGGTAGAGCGTCCTGCACGACCGGCATTAAACAGCGTAATCTTCGATTCATCGAACACCGTCTGTGCCTGTGATGCCCAGCCCCACATACCGTTATCGTCCTTATCAGCATTCTTCACCGTAGAGTCGCCAGTAAAGAAGACCACGGGCTTTCCCTGCTCGCGCTTCACCTCCTTCTGCTTTAGCGGCACGTTCTGCATCATGGCCTGCAACGTCTGCAGCTGCGGGTTCTTGCTGTAGAAGAGGCCCTCGGCAGCCGAGCGGGCATTGAGCTCGGCACCGAACTTGGAGGTATGGATGTGGTCGCCCATGAAGTGGTACTGCTCTTTCCAGCGGCTGTAGCTGTCGAGCTTGGCACCGCTGATTTCATTGAGGTCCACAAAGGGCACGCCCTCGACGGCAGCGACATAGGCGGCCCACTCGGTCTGGGGCTTGCGCACAATGAGGCCTTTGTCGTCGAAGGCATCGCGCGGCGTCAGCGACATGAGGATGGGGTTGGCGCCTCTGGCCCGACACTCGCGGATGTAGCAGCGCAGGTAGTGACCATACGAATAAACGGTATCCTGACGCTGTGTGCGCTGATTGAAGCCAATGTAGCAGGTATCCTCATCGACCCCCGGGATGACGGCACGGGCACGCTTCTGGTCGAAGAAATCGCCGTTGTCGTTATGACCAATGGAGATGATGACCCAGTCGCCGGGCTCCAGCGCCTGACGAACAGCCGGCCACAGGTCAGTATAGAAGGTACGCGTGGACATACCGCCCAGCGCTTGGTTCTCGACAGTAATCTGCTTCTCGTCAAAATACTGGTTGGCGAAGTAGCCCCAGCCCCACTGTCCATTATTGCCATTCCCCAGCGTGCCGTTGCGCATTGTTGAGTTGCCTATGAGGAAGAGCACGGGGTTCATATCACGACGCGTGGAACCTGGCTTCGGACGTGACATCAGCGCCTTGGCGATGGAGTCGGGGGTATTGTCCACGACCTTGTTCACGTCCTCGATGGGATCAGGCAGGTTGTCGAAGGTCTGCGCCGTCGCAGCCGTGCTGCAAAATAACAAATGACAAATGATAAATGATAAACTCTGTAGTAGTCGTTTTCTTTCCATTGTAGTTCGTTGAGTTTTTGTTTCTGGGGGCAAAGTTACGAATAAACGAGGAAAAAGCCAAATATATTTGAGCTTTTCCATTTTTTTCCTTATATTTGCAGGCTGAAACCAAACAATCAAGCAATGAGACGACTTTCAACCATCATCCTTGTGAGTCTGCTGACTATCATGCAGATGCAGGCACAACCATCAAAAAAGGAGATTACCGTCAGCAACGCTCGCGAGTTCATCGACGCACTGGGCAGCAATCGCACCATCACCATCAAGGAGGGATGCGAACTGAACCTGACGCCCATATTGAACCAGAAAGAGCTCTTCCGTCGTGCGGGCTATCTGTGGACGAACGACTACTACGACGAGCGGGAGACTGCCAACGAATTGAAAGCCAGCTGCAATCGCTTTGACGGCAGACAGCTCGACTTGATCGGTTTTCGTAACCTTACCATCCGCGGCGGCAACGGCTGCCGCATCGTCGTGGAGCCACGCTATGCTTATATCATGAGTTTCTATCGCTGCAGCAACATACGACTGGAGCGACTGACCTTAGGACACACCGAGGAGGGCTACTGCGAAGGCGGTGTCATCAATGCCATTGCCAGTGAGAATATCAGCATTGCCAACTGCGACCTTTACGGCTGTGGCACCTATGGTCTGGAGACCGACCGCTGTAAGAGGGTGACGATGGAGCGTAGCATCATCCGCGATTGCTCCTACGGCATTATGCAGATTGCCAATACCCAGGATTGCGTCTTTACCGACTGCGACTTCGTACGCTGCCGCGAGTTCAATCTGATAGCTGTCAATAACAGTACGGGAACACGCTTCACACGCTGTCGTTTTGCCCAGAACAAGGGAGAACTGTTCGACCTCGGTTCACCCATCAGGGTGGAGAGCTGTGAGATTCACCATCCCGAGGGCCAGCGACAGGGTAACATCGATAGCGAGTATTTCGGCTATGGCGACCAGAACACAACGTGGTATCGTGACGACGAGCCGCTTCAGGAGCGTGCCATCGGTCCTGCCTACGCTGTGAAACCACAACAAAAGGCAACGACAGACCAGATTATTGCCAATATCCGCAAGAAGTACGCTCAAGTAAAGCAGCGCCAGGACTCCAAGAAGAAAGCAGAGCTACCACCCGACGAGACGGTGATTACCAGCAACTACATGGCAGCCGGTGCCGGTCCCGTCAAGGACGTCACACGCTATTACTACGACGGCGACTTCGACGAGGATCTGGGACGCGAGGACTACAAGGTCTATTTCATGGTGCGCAAGTATAATGTCGGCGCCAAAGGTTTCTATCAGGAGTTCCTCTACGATGACGACGGTTCACTCATCTTCTTTTTCGAGAAGTCGGACACCAATGAGACTCGTTACTACTGGAGCAAAGACGGACTGGCAAAGGAGGACATCAAGGGCGAACCGCTGACGGACGAGGTCTTTGCCTGCCGGCTGTCGAACGAGCTAAAGAACGCCTTCAACCTACTGATGAACCGTGAGTTCTAAGAGATGAAAAATTTTTAATCAACCAACAATATGCTAAAACTATTATTACGACTCTGGGCTGACCAGAAACGCAGGAACTTCAAGTGGGGCAAGCTCTTCGGACAGCTCTACTTCTTCGGACTGTTCCTGGCTGTCAGCATCATCGTCACCATGGCCGTGCACGAAGAAACTGGCAAACTCGACGACATGGCGAGGGTTGTCAGTATCATGGCCGTCAGTATCATCGTACCCGACTTCCTGCACAAGCTGTTGATGAAGCACGACGAGACGGTGATGGACCACTACCTGAAGAGCAAACCTATTCCTGAACGTACATGGAACAGGTTCCTGCTTGTGGGCAATCTCGTAAACTGCTGGAACTGGACTTTGCCGGCACTGCTACTGCCGTTCTGCATCGTGTTCATGAAGTGGACGGACGCGCTGCTGTCATTTCTCCTGCTGCTGACCGTCTCGATGGTCGGTGGTGTTGCCATCACCGCTTTCCGTCGCGCCAAGGGCTGGACGAACAAGTGGCCTGTGATCATGGCGATGGTGATTTGGCTCATCTTCGCCTTTGTGTATTCACTGACAGCGCTCTTCCTGCCGTGGGGCATCCACATCATCGGATTCTTCCTGCTGTGTGCTGGTGCCGTCGCCGTGTTCTACAACTACCTTTGTGAACTGCGCCGCTATGACGAGGAGAAGGTCAAGAAAAGCCATCTGTTCCTCTCGGGTAAGTCATCGCTGTTCTCGATGGAGTACATCAGTGTACTACGCTCCAAGCGTCTGCGCATTGCCGTGCTCATTCTGCCGCTGATATTCGTCTTCAACAGCTACACACAGATTCCGCAGGGCGTTGGTCCCATCTTCTACATGATGCTGATGTTTGCCATCTTCGCACCGTCGATGATGCTGGGACAATGGGTCTTCGGCATCGAGGGCAACTACTTCGACGGTCTGTGGACAAAGCCAGTCGAAGTCCGTACCATCCTCATCAACAAGTACTGGTTCTATGCCATGCTGAACGTCATCCCCATCCTGCTGGTGCTACCCATCATCTGGATGAGCGACCTCTCGCCTTGGGTATTCCCCGTCACATGGCTCTACTGCGCAGGACTGGGTAACCTGTCACAGATGCCCACAGCCCTGATATCGTCAAGGATAGAGCTGTTCCAGTCGGCCTTCTTCAACTATCAGGGGGCCTCGTTGGCTGTCAACATGTACAGCTTCATCATCCTCATTCCATTCGCCATCTATGTGCTCATCATGTGGCTGCTGCCCCTGACCACCGCCCTCATCATACTGGCGGCTGCTGGCATCGTCGGCTTCGCGCTGCACCAGACGGTCATCGGCTGGATAGCTCGCAGATACGAGATGAACAGATACAAGAACTTTGAGAGATATAGAAGCTAAGAGAAAGGTAAAAAAAGGACTCCGAGCTCTGCTCGCCTGAGCACCCACGGAGCGCAAGAAAAAAGTAAAATGTAAAAAGGTAAAAAAAATGGAAATCAAGATACAAAACCTCGTCAAGCAGTATGGCAAGAACACCGTACTCAACATTCCCGAACTGACCATCGGATCGGGCGAACTCATCGGTCTGGTAGGCAACAACGGCGCCGGCAAGACCACGTTGATGCGACTCATCCTCGACCTCATTGAGGCAACGGAAGGTCATGTGGAGACAGAAGGACGACTCGTCACCGAAGACGCCACGTGGAAGCTGTATACCGGTTCATTCATCGACGGACACTTCCTCATCGACTACTACACACCCGAGGAGTACTTCGGATTCATTGCACAGGTCTATCAAATCAGCAAGGAGACACTTGACAGCCGTCTGGAACAGTTCCGCCCGCTGATGCACGACGAAATCTTAGGCACGAAGAAGTACCTGCGTCAGTTCTCGGAGGGTAACCGCCAGAAGATCGGCATCATCGGCGCTATGCTCATCAATCCCAAGGTGCTGATTCTCGACGAGCCGTTCAACTACCTCGACCCCACGTCGCAGATTACCGTTGCCAAGCTCATCCGCCAGATGAACGAGCAGCTGGGCACCACCGTCATCATCTCCAGCCATAACCTGAACTTCGTCTCGGAGATCTCGACGCGTATCCTTCTGCTGGAGAAAGGCGTGGTCATCAAGGACCTGCCCAACCACGACGGCAGCGCTACGAAAGAGTTGGAGGAGTATTTTAATACTGCAGAGCAGTAATTCTACTACCAACATATTGCACAAAACCCGCCCTTGTGTGCATAAAAGAGGCGGATTTTGTGCATTTTATTTGGCTGTGTGCGCGAAAATGAGTAATTTTGCACCCGCTTTTTAGAAAATAACACATTATTAATATATTATGGCATTAAAAATTGTAGTACTTGCCAAGCAGGTACCCGACACAAGAAATGTGGGAAAGGACGCCATGACAGCCGAAGGCACCGTCAACCGTGCTGCCCTTCCCGCCATCTTCAATCCTGAAGATTTGAACGCCTTGGAGCAGGCCCTTCGCTTGAAGGAGCAGAATCCTGGCTCTACAGTAGGAATCCTCACGATGGGCCCTCCACGTGCAGGTGAAATCATCCGTCAGGGACTTTATCGTGGCGCTGATACAGGCTGGCTCTTGACCGACCGTCTGTTTGCTGGTGCCGACACCCTCGCTACTTCTTACGCGCTGGCTACTGCCATCAAGAAGATTGGCGACGTGGACATCGTAATCGGTGGCCGTCAGGCTATCGATGGTGATACTGCTCAGGTAGGTCCTCAGGTGGCTCAGAAGCTGGGCCTCAACCAGGTGACTTACGCCGAGGAGGTGCTGTCAGTGAAGGATGGCAAGGCTACCATCAAGCGCGTCATCGACGGTGGTGTGGAGACTGTAGAAGCTCCGCTGCCCGTAGTGATTACCGTAAACGGAAGTGCAGCCCCCTGCCGCCCCCAGAACGCCAAGCTGGTGATGAAGTACAAGCGTGCCACCTGTCCGATGGAGCGTCCTGCTGAGGGTATGGCCTACGACTATCTGTACAACGAGCGTCCCGAACTGACACTGAACCAGTGGTCGGTAGCCGATGTTGACGGCGACGTACAGCAGTGCGGTCTGAATGGCTCGCCCACGAAGGTAAAGGCCATCAAGAACATCGTGTTCCAGGCTAAGGAGTCGAAGACTCTGACGGCTTCAGACGCTGATATCGAGGGTATGATTAAAGAATTGTTGGACGAAAAGATTATTGGATAACGAGATATGGCTAACAACGTATTTGTATATTGCGAAATAGAAGGTACTCAGGTACAGGAAGTATCTCAGGAGCTGCTGACCAAGGGTCGCAAGCTCGCCAATACACTGGGTGTTGAGCTCCACGCCGTCGTTGCCGGTACTGGCATCAAGGGCAAGGTGGAGGACCAGATTCTGCCTTACGGCGTCGACAAGCTGTTTGTGTTCGACGCTAAGGACCTGTTCCCCTACACTTCAGCTCCCCACACTGACATTCTGGTGAACCTCTTCAAGGAGGAGCAGCCACAGATCTGCTTGATGGGTGCTACCGTCATCGGTCGTGACCTCGGTCCTCGTGTTTCATCGTCGCTGACCTCTGGTCTGACGGCAGACTGCACGGAGCTGGAGATTGGTCCGTATGAGGATAAGAAAGAGGGTAAGGTCTACGAGAACCTGCTCTATCAGATTCGCCCCGCCTTCGGTGGTAACATCGTGGCTACCATCGTGAACCCCGACCATCGTCCTCAGATGGCAACTGTCCGCTCTGGCGTCATGCAGAAGGCTATCTACGACGGTGCCTGCAAGAAGGAGGTTGTTTATCCCGAGGTTTCTAAGTACGTCAGCCCCGAGGCTTTTGTCGTGAAGGTGCTCGACCACCATGTAGAGGCTGCCAAGCACAACCTGAAGGGTGCTCCCATCGTGGTTGCCGGTGGTTACGGTATGGGCTCCAAGGAGAACTTCGACCTGCTGTTCGACCTGGCTAAGGTGCTACATGGTGAGGTCGGTGGCTCTCGTGCCGCTGTTGATGCAGGCTGGCTCGACCACGACCGTCAGATTGGTCAGACTGGTGTTACTGTTCATCCGAAGGTGTACATCGCCTGCGGTATTTCTGGACAGATTCAGCACATCGCTGGTATGCAGGACTCTGGTATCATCATCTCTGTGAACAGCGATCCCGATGCTCCTATCAACCGCATCGCCGACTATGTGATTGTTGGTACTGTGGAAGAGGTAGTTCCTAAACTCATCAAGTATTATAAGCAGAATAGTAAGTAAATGAAAAAAATCTATTGGCATATTGCAACTCTCGTCTTGCTCCTTATCTTTATGTACCTCATAGAGGCACTTTTGGAAGGAATCGTTGGCCCTGCCTTCGGTTATGCCCTTGGCGCTGGCTTTGGCTATGTGATCAGCGTAAGTCTTATGAACGCAATAGAAAATAGAAAAAAGAAATAATTATGGCAAACTATTATAGCGATCATCCTGAGATCGGGTTCTACTTGAACCACCCC
>Ga0265299_10001954_pt1 | contig 22094 bp, 15 predicted proteins | sample AusTroGonzalo_MG_4_FD_193485 | JGI IMG/M metagenome (GOLD analysis project Ga0265299, IMG submission 193485) | Bovine rumen microbial communities from tropical cattle in Woodstock, Queensland, Australia - Gonzalo_02 | ecosystem: Host-associated > Mammals > Digestive system > Stomach > Rumen ... | reverse complement strand
TCCTGCCGGAAGCGGTTCACCGCCACCTGCTCCTCCGACGGCTTCAGGTCAGGCCCGAAGATGTAATACTGCGACGGTGCCTTGAACACTCCCAGCTCGATCATCAGCTTCAGCACCTTCCTCGGCACCGTCACCTCCTGCCGCTTGCGGTTCTTGGCGAACTTACCGGGCAGCGTCACGATGCAGTTCTGGATGTCCACATAGCCCACCTTCAGGAACCGCATTTCGTCTGGCCGGATGTTCACGTAGTACTCAATATAGCACGCAAGTAGGAAATGCGGATTCTGGGACGAAAGATGTTCCCGCATGGCCGCCAGAGCCGACTTTGTCAGCGGCTCGCGCTTCTTTTCCTCCTCGCGCATCTGCCTGATATCAGCCACCGGGTTCTGCTCCTTCGACATATATTCCTTGTCGATGAGCCAGGAGCAAAACGTGGAGAGCCACGTGCGGTACCCGTTCCGCGTCACCGCCGAAACATCCTTGTCATAATAAAGGTAGTCCAGGAACTCCACGCACAGCGAGCGGTCAAACTCATATATATATAATAGTTGTGTGTCTGTCTCGTCAAGGAACTGCTCGAAGTTCTTTACCCTGCTCTGGTAGTCATACACTGTTTTGTCTTTCAGCAGCCCCTTCCTGCCTGCGGCCAGAAGATACTCCTTATACCGTGCAAACACCGTGTCCCACTTCGTGAACTCCCTCGTTGTCCGCGCCTTCACGAACGGGTTCCACCCGTTCTGCACCTCGTTCACAATCCACGTTATTTTTTGCTTCGCCATCTCCTTCCGCGCCTTCGCCGTCTTATACCGGGCAAGCATATACTTCTTGCGCCGCATCTGGTTCGTCGCCGGGTCCAGGATATAGAAATCCACGTACCACCGCTTCGCCTTGTGCAGCGTCGGGTACGTCCATGGATATATTACTTTTTTATTAGAGGAAAGAGTTTTTTTGGTGTCAGAGCACATTTTTTAAACATTGTTTGCCGAAGCCCCCAATGTTACGGTCGTCTCTAAATTTTCTCGTTTTCGTCCCACTCAGGAACGAAAGACTGGGCAACTCCCTTGAAATAAGTTCGTTACCCAGTCGCAGTTGCGGAGGCAGGACTCGAACGTGCGACCTCCAGGTTATGAGCCTGGCGAGCTACCAACTGCTCCACTCCGCGATGTTTTTCGTTTTGCGGGTGCAAAGGTACTGCTTTTTTCTTAAATAAGCAAACTTTTATTCGTTTTTTTTGCATTTTGTGCTTTTTTTCCTAAAAAACCTTGGCAGTTACGAAGAAAAGAACTAATTTTGCACACGCTTACCCTGATGTGCAATCATATAGGCTGTAAATCGATAATCTGTAAATCGAATTTAATTCGTAAATCGAAAATCCGTAAATCGAAAATCCGTAAATTGTAAATCGTAAATCTGTAAATCGTAAATTATTATAGGGATGTCAATATCAAAAACTAGACAACTGCTTGTCGATGTTGCCCGCCAGCTATTTGCCAAGAACGGGCTTGAGAACACCACGATGAACGACATTGCCCAAGCTTCGGGCAAGGGTCGTCGTACGCTCTACACCTATTTCAAGTCGAAGGAAGACATCTATTTTGCTGTGATAGAGACGGAACTGGAGCGTCTGTCGGATAAGCTTGACGAGGTGGCTGCCCGCAAGATTAGTCCCCATGAGAAGGTCATCGAGCTGATCTACACGCATCTGGCCATGATTCGTGAGACGGTCGTTCGCAACGGAAACCTCCGTGCTGAGTTCTTCCGTAACATCTGGATGGTGGAGAAGGTGCGCAAGCGTTTCGACCGTGCTGAGATGGAGCTTTTCCGCAAGGTCTTTGCCGAGGGAAAAGAGGAGGGCGAGTTCGATATTGACAACGTGAACCTTGTTGCCGACATCACGCACTATTGCATCAAAGGTCTTGAGGTGCCTTATATCTACGGCCGCATAGCTCATGGCAACACCGAGCAGGACACCAAGCCCCAGGTGGCCAAGTTTGTCTATGGCGCGCTGGGCAAGCACAACCAGTCAAGCATTTAAGCTTACACATTCTCCGTTCCGCAACGGGGACAACGTCCCTTGTGTCGGAGACTGGCACCGCAATGTCCGCAGACATAGAGCGGTCGGCTCTTTGTGTAGTATCGCCACAGGGCGAAAGCCGCGTAGACCACGAGCAAGGGGTAGCCTATATAATATAATGTGGAAACGCTGAACACTACGTAGTCGATGGAGCACACGCCAGCCAGCCCCAGATAGTAGACAAGGGCCTCGCTGGTGCTCAGCTGTCGGCGGATGTCATCGAAGGCGGCCACGGCTACAAGCACCAATGCCCACACGGTAAAGAGGAACATCTCCAGGTGGAGTGGAACGGCGAAGGGGTTGAGTGTCGGGTGATAATAGTAGTGTCGCCAGGAGTCGGGCGCATAGAGCTGTATCGTGCTGTAGAACACCGCAGCAGCAGCTACCAGCAAGGCCAGCATCGTGGGGTAGGGCGACGGAATGTCGTTGAAGTGTACAATCTTGGCATTGCGGCGTGAGAGTGCCCAGGTGATGTAAGTCGCTGCTACAAGGACGACAATGGCCAGCATGATTAGCCTGTGACTGTCTGAGAAGAAGTCGATGAAGCGCGAGATGGGGTTGTCGGGAGCAACGCCTGTTAGCATTTCCGACTCGTGTATCCAGCCTATCGTTGCCTGGTCGCGAGCCACCTGCACCCATACGCTGTCTAAAGTGTCACGTGGCAGCGTCTCGATATCTGCCACCACGAGGATGTCACCATGCCTCACCTTGATGGTGTCTATGGGCATGTCGCTAACAAACTCCGAGGGATGTTGCACGATGAGTGGCAGCGTGTCGGCCGTCACGCGGAAATTGTAGTTGTGCGTGTAATGATGGGTGGTGTAGAACGATATGGAGTCCATCTGCTCTGCCGTTGGAACCCACGCATCGGGTGTCTCCGCCACTTCGTGATAACACGACGCTGTAACTAGTGACAGGCAGAAAATGATAAGTAATTGTCGCAATGCTCTCATTTTGAAGTCTTAGTTGTTACGCTGGGGGCGTTTGCTGTTGGTCAAAAAGGCTGTCAGGAAACCTATGCAGAATATGGTGGTGGTGCCAAGGACAATGGCCAGATACTCATGCAGATGAGGGCCTGGGAGACCGATGATGGATGACAGGGAAATCCATGCAATGACAACGATTCCCGCCAGACAGCCTACAAGGGCAGCACCTCGTCCTATGTGGCGCGGCATGATGCCCAGTAAGAAGAGACCGAGCATGCCGCCAGAGAAGATGCTCGACAATATCCACCAGGCATCGACGATGCTCTTCACCCCCAGCATGGCAATGGCTGTCAGGGCGCCCAGCACGCCTATGGCAACGCTGCTTATACGAAGGGTGGTGAGTGGAGAGCGGAGCGTGTTGTGATAGGGTTGCACGTAGTCAGTCAGGATGACGGTGGCGGCACTGGTGACACTCGTCGAGATGGTGCTCATGCCGGCGGCAAAGATGCTGGCGATGAGCAGGCCACGGAGCCCCACGGGAAGACTACTCACAATGAAATAGGGAAACACGTAATCGGGATGCTCGGCAATAGAGTGGGGTAGGGGAGCCACTCCATCGGCATAGTAACTGTAGAGGGCTGTGCCGATGAGGAAGAACAGGGCCGACACGGGAATGAACAGGTAACCACCGAAGAGTACGGAGAAGCGGGCAGCACGAAGGCTCTTCGCCGTGTGGTAGCGCTGCACGTAGTTCTGGTCGATGCCGTAGTTCTGCAAGTTAATAAAGATGCCATAGATGAAGCACACCCAGAAAGTGCTCTCCGTGAGGCTGGTGCCGAAGGAACCCAGCGAGAACTTGTTGCCCTCAGCAGCATCAATAGCAAGTTGGAACGTCTGCAATGGTCCTTCAGGCATGGAGAACATCAGTATGCCCAGGCAGAGCAAAGCGCCGCCGATGAGGATGATACCCTGGATGGCATCGGCCCAGATGACGGCCTTCAGGCCACCCATCATCGAGTAGATGATAACAAGGGCACTCGTAGCAATGATGACCGCCACCATGTCCCACCCCATGAGGATGTGCATGGGCATAGCCAGCAGATAGAGGATGCTACCCATGCGCGCAATCTGTGTCAGCAGGTAGCACGCCGAGGCATAAAGCCGTGCCCACCGTCCGAATTTCTCCTCCAGGAATGTGTATGCCGACACGCTTCCACTATAACGGTAGAAGGGTACGAAGTAACGGGCGGCGAGAAAAGCTGCCAAGGGGATGGACAGCGAAAAGACGAAGGCGTTCCAGTTGGTGGCGAAAGCCTTGCCCGGATAGCCGATATAGGAGATGCTCGACACGTAGGTGGCGAAGATGCTCATGCCCACTACCCAACCGGGCAATGAGCGTCCGGCATGGGCAAACTCCTCCGCGCTGCTGCCCTTCTTGAAGAAGGAGCAGCCGAAGAACACCACGCCGAGCGTGAACACCGCAAAGACTACGAAGTCGATAGTCTGCATTATGCCTTATTTGCTGAAGGTAAGGAACTCCAGCGAACAAATGGACTGCTCCTTCACTTCTGAAGAGAATTTCAGGAAAATGGCGTGCTTGCCCGTCAGCTCCGATAGCGTCGGCAGGGGAATCTCTAGCTCTGTCGTGGTTTCTAAGGGCATGTCGGCCTTCACCTCTACCTTGCCAAGCGATTTGCCGCCTTGCGACTCCCACGGACGGTCGGCTATCACCTCGATGGTACCGTCGATGCCCTTAGGGATAATCGTCAGCAACAGGCTCAGCGGTCCGCTCTGTGTGTTGTCGAAGTTGAAGTATTTGTAGCCCACGATGCTGCCGTCAGTATTGTTCACCACAGAACAGGGGTTGTTGTCCAGGCTGTAGGGATTCCCCTCAACGGGTGTATTATTGTATCGGGTGCCTTGCACGTAGGAGCCATAGAACGTATTGTTGGGCCAGTTATGCTCTGCCACCTTCGGACCGGTATACCAGCAGGCGATGCCGGCTGGGTAGCGCTTCAACGGGTCGAGGCCGTTGAGCGAGAAGCCCTCGGAAGTGTATTCGCCCTCGGAGATTTCCACCTTGCCGCCCTCGCCTTCTTCAACCTTCACCTCGATGGGAGCCACCATTGCCTGGCGGGAATACTCGTCAAGGCCTGTCTGGCGGTGGTAGAACACATACCACTGTCCGTTTATCTCACAAATGCTGCCGCGTGTTTCCGTCAACGGTGGCGGTGGCGATGGTGTCACCCTGCTCGTTGATGTCACGAGCACGACCGTCGATGATGGTGCCGCCGTAGGTCCAAGGACCAAGCGGATGGTCGCTGTAGGCGTAGGCCAGCGTGTAGTTCGAAACGGGAAGACCGTATTCGCCATCCTTCGTGAAACGACTATATATAAAAATGTATTTGTCCTTGACCTTACGGATGGACGAAGCCTCAAAGAAGCTGAACACGCCCTCCTGATAGCGGCCGCTGACCATATCCTCCACTATCTCCGTGCCAGGCTTCACCGTACACATCGTGGCGGGGTCAAGCTCGGCGGCTAACGAGCGCTCAAAGCCCCAGTAGCCGTAGACCCGTCCGTCGTCGTCTACAAACACGGCGGGGTCAAAGCCGAAGACACCTTCTGCCTTCGTCGGGTCGTCCTTGCTCCAGTTGCAAACCTCGAAGGGACCGTCGGGACGGTCGCTTTTGGCAATCAGACCGTTACGTCCTCCTGCCTGATCGTTGGGGAATAGATAGTAGGTCTTGCTGCCGTCGCTATTAGTGACGCAGGTCACATCAGGGGCAAAGAGCACATCGGCAGTACCAGCCGAGTCGAAGGGCTGTCCGTTGGCATCCTTGTCCACCACGAGGATAACGCCGTCGTAGCGCCACGACGTGAGGTCCTCAACCGGTGCCGACCACACCACCTGGTCGCGGCCGCAGTATTCCGTCACCAAATCATCATGCGAACCGTAGAGATAGACGCGGTACTTACCGGGTTGGTCTGGGTCTTCGAAGACGTAGGGCTCACCGTCGGGGATGTATTCCCAAAGCGGGAGAAAGGGATTGCCGTAGTTGGCAACGGAGGGGTTCTCAACATCAATCTTCGGCTTGCACGAAGAGAGGAGCGTGGCGCAGCAGATGGCTGCCACTACAATGGGATTAAAATAATGATTCATAATACTATTTCTCTTGTATATTGTTTTTACATACGATGTCACTATTGCAAACTGTTATGACGGGGGCAAAGGTAACAATAATTTCCGACTTGGCCAAAGAAAAGCATCGTTTTTCTCTGGTTTCCATTTAAAATCAGCCAAATAATTTGGAGTTTACCATTATTGGAGTGGTCGACGTAGCTGACATATCTGCCGTCATCACTACTATGGCAACCGACAGATAGATTAGGTGGAAGGTTGTAAGATTTTGGAAGGATTTTGGAAGATCAGTAGTATTTTCTAGCCGAAAGTTTTGCGCTTTCGGCTTTTTTGTGTAACTTTGCAGCCTAAATTCACTTTATTCCAAGATTATGAAACAAAAAACACTGAAGGGGAGCTTCACGCTCTGCGGCAAAGGCCTTCACACAGGCCTGAGTCTCACCGTGACGTTCAACCCTGCACCTGAGAACCACGGATATAAGATTCAGCGCATAGACCTGGAGGGTGAACCCATCATCGACGCTATCGCTGAGAACGTGGTGGACACACAACGTGGCACCGTGCTTGGCAAGGGCGATAACGTTCGTGTCTCCACTGTGGAGCACGCCCTGTCGGCTCTCTACGCGCTGGGTATAGACAACTGTCTGCTACAGGTCAACGGACCGGAGTTTCCCATCCTCGACGGCTCGGCCCTCAAGTATGTGGAGAAGATTCAGGAGATTGGCATTGAGGAGCAGAACGCACCCAAAGACTACTATGTCATCCGCAAGAAGATTGAGGTGAAGGACGAGGAAAGCGGTTCGTGCATCACCATCCTGCCCGACGAGGAGATGTCGCTTACGACAATGTGCTCCTTTGAGTCGAAGTTCATCAACTCGCAGTTTGCCACCCTCGATGACATCAGCAAGTATGCCGACGAGATTGCCCCTGCCCGTACCTTCGTTTTTGTACGAGACATTGAACCGCTGCTGCAGGCTAACCTCATCAAGGGTGGTGACCTAGACAATGCCATCGTGATTTATGAGCGGCAGACCACTCAGGAGCGGCTAGACATGCTGGCCGACCTGCTCCACGTGGAGCACCGCGATGCCACCGAGCTGGGATATATACAGCACAAGCCCCTGCAATGGGAGAACGAGTGCACACGCCACAAGCTCCTCGACGTGATTGGCGACATGGCCCTCATCGGCAAGCCCATCAAGGGACGTATCATTGCCACCCGTCCTGGTCATACTATTAATAATAGGTTCGCGCGCGAGATGCGCAAGGAGATTCGCAAGCACGAGGTGCAGGCTCCTTTCTACGACCCCTGCGAGCCACCAGTAATGGACGTGAACCGCATCCGCGAACTGCTGCCCCACCGCTATCCTATGCAGCTTGTAGACAAGGTCATCGAGATGGGCCCCACTAGCATCGTAGGCGTTAAGAACGTCACGGCCAACGAACCCTTCTTCCAGGGACACTTCCCCCAGGAGCCCGTCATGCCAGGCGTGCTCCAGATAGAAGCAATGGCCCAGGTGGGTGGTATCCTCGTGCTGAACAGCGTGGAAGAGCCAGAGCGCTGGAGCACCTACTTTATGAAGATTGACGGGGTGAAGTTCCGCCAGAAGGTCGTTCCCGGTGACACCCTGCTCTTCAAGGTAGACCTGTTGGCTCCCCTGCGTCACGGAATCTCTTCGATGAAGGGTTATGTCTTCGTAGGCGACAAGGTGGTCAGCGAGGCAACGTTCACCGCTCAAATCGTAAAGAACAAATAACCAAACCACCAAACAAAAATCCGCCCGGCAGGAGAATGTTCTTGCCGGGCGGACTTTGTTTCTACGATGATTACTCTGCGGCGGGAGCCTCAGCAGCAGGAGCCTCGGTTGCAGGAGCCTCGGCTGCGGGAGCCTCATCCTGAACAGCGCTGGCACCGAAGCCAGTGGGGTTCTCAGGATTGGTCAGCGGGTTCTCGATGTTGTCGATGATGCTACTCTCGTTCTCACCACGTGGTGCAACGTATGCGCAGATGATACTAACGACAACCATGAAGGCAGCAAGGCCCCATGTGGCTTTCTCGATGAAGTCGGTGGTCTTACGCACACCGCCAATCTGGTTGTAGGAGGCGAAGCTGGATGCCAGACCGCCACCTTTCGACTCCTGAATGAGCACGATGCCAACCATGAGAATGGCGGCGATGACAATCAGGATGACTAATAAAGTGTAAATTCCCATTGTGTTTAAAAATTACTTTTTGTTATTACTATTTATTATTAATTTTTCCAAGAATCGGATTTGGTCTGCAAAGTAAGCACTTTTTTCTGAATCTACCAAACTTAAACGCTTAATAATTTCCAAAGCCTTAGAATACTTGCCCTGTTTAATGTAAATTCGGGCCAAAGTCTCGGTGTAAACCCCCGCTTCGGGGTCTTTTTCCACTTCTGGCTCTTCAGGTTCGAGTTCGGGTTTCAGCGTCGGGTTTTCGTTGAGCACTATCTTTCCCTTGTCCTGTTCTATGAACGTGTCTATGAGTTCCTGACCCTTCAGCTGGGGTACGTCGGCTGCCGTCTGGCCTTCGTCGTCGATGCCCTCGCTCTCCAACAGGTAGGCCACATAGTCTACGGCGGCATCAGCGGGAGTGGGTTTGCGCTTGGGCTTCTTCTCAGTCTCCTCCTCAGGTGGCAGCGAGTCAAGGAAATCGTCGATGAGCGAGAGTGTGCGGCTGTCTCTTTCCTGAGGCTCCTGGGGTTTCTGAGCCTCCTGCTGCTTCTGCGATTTCTGAGCCTTTAGCTGATAATGCCCAGCCTCCACCATCTGGAAGAGAACGTTGCGGTCTGTGATGTAAATGGCGGCTCGACGCAGTTCCTCGTCGAAGGCAGCATCATGGAGCAGGTAGAGATTCTGCAGCATGAGCAACCGGGCGGGCTGGAAATAGGGATACAGAGCCAGCAACGACCTCAGCTCATAGAGCGTGTCGCGGTCCATCCGCTCAGGGTGTGCTATTAACTCTGCAATTACCATATCTTAGCCCCCTAAGTTAGGGGGTTGGGGGTCTGAACAAGCGTTTATCAAACCATTTTTCTATTGAGGTTAGTAATGTGGGAGCCTGCGCTTGTTCAGACCCCCATCCCCCTCGCTCGACCTCTGGTCGCTTGCCAGAGCAAGAACTTAGGGGGCTAAGGTTACCAGTTTGCAACGGTGGCGTTGAATATCTGGTCGGTTATCTCCTTTACCATCTGCGTCACCAACTCCTCCTGCACGGAGTTGAGGCTCAGCTTTGAGTCATAGCTTTGTGAAGCTGAGAACTGCTGTTCGAAATCCTCGCTGTGGTTCACATTATTGGTGAAGCGCACATTCACCGTCATCGTCAGCTCCACCTGAGAGGAGTATCCCTCTGCCGACACGGACTTGTTGCGCTGTTCGTATTTCGTTATCTCGCCTTCCAGCTTCAGGTCTCCGTTACGTTTCACCAGCGAGAGCTTTGTGTGGTCGGCATATTGGTCTTTCAGTTTGTTGTTGAAGATGACCGCCATAGGTCCCCAGACATAGGTCGACCTAATGGGAAACTCGGCTATCTGGATGGTCTTCGTTTTCGTATAGTCGATGCTCGACATGTTGAACTTGTAGCTCACGGAGCATGCCGAGATGAGAAATGAAAAATGACAAATGATAAAAATGATTACCACAGCCTTTATCCGCGGTAACATTCTTTTATATGTATTCATAGAAGAAATCATATTTATCATTTCTCATTTATCATTTGTCCAGTCCATATTGCTTCAACCTGCGGTAGAGCGTGCGGTCGCTGATGCCCAGCTCCTGTGCTGCCTTGCTGCGGTTACCGTTGTTTCTTTCCAGCGCCTTTACCAACATCTGGCGGCTCAGGTCATTGAGGTTCAGGTTCTCCTGTTCCGTTGCTGGTTCCACATATTCCTCGGCCACCGCATCCTCCACAGCCGGACGTGTGGGTATGGTCTGTATGGTGGGTATAGCTTGCGACTGCGTTGTGGCGGTGCCAATGATAGTCGTTGGCTGGCTCTGCACATCGTCTATCTGCTTCTTCAGCATACCTATCTCGCGGCGCATATCGTTCACGTTGCCGCGCAGCTCGAAGAGAATCTTGTAGAGTATCTCGCGCTCGTTCTCAAAGGAATGGTCGCCACCCTTGTTGATGACGGTGAGCTGCGTGCTCTCTCGGTCCTGCGGAATGAACTTTGCCAGTATCTCGGGCGTGATGGTGCGCTCGGTACTCAGCACGGAAATCTGCCTCGTGATGTTCTTCAGCTGGCGCACATTGCCAGGCCATTTATAGCGCATCAGCATCTGTTTGGCTTCGTCTGTAAGCACGATACGATCCATCTTGTACTCCTGTGCCATTTGCATGGCAAAGAGTCTGAACAGCAGTACAATATCCTCTCCGCGTTCACGTAAAGGTGGCATCTGCATAGGCACCTCGTTCAGTCGGTAGAAGAGGTCTTCGCGGAAGCGTCCTTCGCTGATGGCCTTCTGGATGTTCACGTTCGTAGCTGCCACGATACGCACATCAGTTTTCCTGACCTCCGTAGCACCCACAGGAATGTACTCGCCGTTCTCCAGCACACGCAGCAGCCGTGCCTGGGTGGCTAGTGGCAACTCGCCTACCTCGTCGAGGAAGAGTGTTCCCTTGTTGGCCACGCCGAAATAGCCAGGCGAGTCGTTGATGGCCCCCGTATAGGAACCTTTCACATGACCGAAGAGCTCAGAGTCGATGGTTCCCTCAGGGATGGAGCCGCAGTTGATGGCGAAGTATTTCTCCCTGCGTCTCGGTGAGTTATCATGGATAACGCGTGGGATGATTTCCTTTCCCACGCCGCTCTCACCGATGATGAGCACCGACAGCTTCGTAGGGGCCACCTGCAATGCCACATCAAGCACATGGTTCAGCGCATCGCAGTTACCCACGATGTCGTACTTCTGCTTGATGGCCTGTAACTCGCTGCTCTTCATCACATCCAATTTTCAAAATGGCTGACAAAATTACACATTTTTTCCCAATACAGCTGCAAATATGGCAGAAAATTAACTTGATTTAGGCAATTACAGCCACATAAGCCGAATAATATCCAATTAAAGGGGAATCGTGGGCGCTTCAAACGGTTACACCTGTATGCATCACATCATCGTAGAGTATGCTGTCCTCGTGTTCTTCCATAAGTACAGGCTCAATGAGGCTTGTCACCTGTCGTCCATCGCGAACGAGAGCGGTGGACTGCTTCAGCCATTCCTCGTCGTTCACCTTGGGGATGATGACCGCCACGTCGATGTCGCTCCACGGGGTGGGGCAACCCTTGGCGTAGGAGCCATACATCATCACCTTTACCTGACCGTTGAATCGCGGGGCAATCACTTGCTTGTAGCGTCGGACGAACTGGATGGCTTCGTCGCGGCTGAGTATTCTTGGAGTATCCATTGCCTGAACTGTTTTGTTTGTTCTACGATGTCTTTGCATGTTTGCTCGTTCAGCGTGGCTGCTACGCGCTGTTTGTGCTCCGGGTATCGGGCGGCGATGTACATCGGTTTCATCATGTCGATGAAGTCCCTCTGCTCGTCGCTCATCTTCTCTGCGAGTCCGCACAGCTCCAGCAGTCGGTTGTGGTCGTGGATGTAGGGAGGGTCGTCGTTACGAGTTCCGCACCAGTAGGCCTTGATGACCTTCTCCAGCGCCTGATGACACTCAAAAGCTACGTACAGCCATCGCCCGCCCACCTGCAGCCATTCGGCCACGTCGATGTCGCGGTCGACAATGTCGAGCTACTTCTGCATCCTGCTCTCATTTGCCATAATTCTCATCGTCTAGAGTCTTCAATTTTCAAAATGACTGACAAAATTACACATTTTTCCCAATACGGCTGCAAAAATGGCAGAAAATTAACTTGATTTAGGCAATTACAGCCACATAAGCCGAATATTATCCAATTTCATCCTCATTGTAGGGATCTTTTTTCGTATTTTTCCGCCATTTCTACGAAGTTTGTGAGTTGGTTCAACAAAAGCTATGGTTTTGTTCAGCAAACCCGCTGGGTTTGTTCATCAAACCAGCTGGTTTTTGTTCAGCAAACCCGCTGGGTTTGTTCAGCAAAAGCTATGGGTTTGTTCAACAAAAGCACTAGGTTTGTTAAAAGAGTCCCCACTAATCCCTTGACCCGCTCCTACTCGCAGGAAGCCATTGCAGGGGTCTGCCCCTACGCAAACCGCTCCGCCGCTGGGCATGACTTTTGATTTCGGCGAGGCGAGTTGCATTCGCGTTGCGAAAGGATGCACGGACAGTTCTAGCGCACAGGGCGCACCATCAACTGATCGCGGCCGTCGTCGTACAAGCTACCGTACCAGTGAAAGCCCGAACAGAAGAAGAGGTCGCAGGCGTCGTGATCGTCGTCAAGCGTCGATGACCAGTAATCGCCACAAAAACCGACGTCGTACAACTCGCCCTCCCAGACGTACCCGGCAGCGGGGAGGAAGATTGTGCCACCGTTCGGCCCAGTGAACTTGCCACCATTCACGCCATTCTGAGTTGTCCAGGTATAGCTGCAATCGTTCACTAGTGCCTTGATTTGGTCAAGCGTCGGGGCCGAGGCCACCTGTCCGAATTGGTAGTAACCGCCGTAGTCCTCCGGCCGCGACGCCCCCTCGTTGCAGCACCTCCACAGCGTGCCGATGCCCAGGTCTATCCAGTGCGGATGATTGGCATTGGGGCAGGCGGTGTAGGCTTTCTCGTCGGCATCGCCCTGACCTACCATGAGGTCAATAACAGCAGAAATATCGGTTACGTCTACATTGCCGTCACCATTCACGTCGGCATTTGCGAACGAGACATCCGTGCTGCCAGCCATAACGCTGATAACGGCGGCAATATCGGCTACGTCTATAGCTCCGTCGCCATTCACATCACCACTTTTGAGGCTATTGGCTACGGAATGGGAGATCACACGGGCTGGGTGTGCCTGTCCGGACTTGGTGGTGGCATTTAAGCCACAAACAGCTGCTGTCATAACAAGAGTGACAGCAACGAGAAGTAATTGTTTTGTCTTCATACGTTTTTTGTCTTTATCTCTGTTTTCAAAGCAAAGGTAATCATATTTTTATAAACAATGTCTTTACGATGTGGGTTTTAACAGAATTTTTATGTTTCTGGGCAGAAAAGAAGGCAAAAGTTTGGAAACTTAGGAAATAATCCGTACATTTGCGGCATAATAAGGAGGCTCATCAAAAAACCTAACACTCACTATGACATATACTTGTACACGATGGTGGATGACGGCAATAGTCATTCTCGTTGCCATACTGATGATTTGCAGCTCCACGGCTGCCCGTAAGAAGAATACGGAAAAGCCGAAGCTCACCGTCTGCGACCTGCGTACGGAACGGATGACCGACCCTATGAGCATCGACACGCCAACGCCGAGACTTGGCTGGCGGATAGAGTCTACGGATCAGAACGTGATGCAGACCTCGGCTCATATCATCGTTGCTTCTACTCGTGAGAAGGCCGAGGCGCTGGAGGGTGACCTCTGGGACACTACCATTGAGGGAGATAAGTCGCAATGGGTGAAGTATGAGGGCAAGCCGCTGAAAAGCAACACCCGCTGCTACTGGAGGGTACAGGTCACGGCTACTGTAGGGGCAGGCTCCGAGCCAGCCCGCACAGACATCGTGCCAGAGCGTGTAGAATCCCCTTGGAGTTCTGTTGCGATGTGGAACGTCGGACTGCTTACGGAGAGCGACTGGCGAGGGCGTTGGATAGGCTTTGACCGAGCCATGCCCTGGGACCGTGAGGAGGAGCACAGCCGCCTGTCGGCACGTTACCTGCGTAAGGAATTTAGCTTGTCTGATTCTGCTAAGGTGCGCCAAGCCACGCTCTATATCAGTGGACTGGGACTGTACGAGTGCTTCATCAACGGGCAACGTGTGGGCGACCAGGTACTCGCTCCTATGCCTACCGACTACCGGCGAACTGTGCTCTATAATGCATACGACGTAACCCCAATTCTCAACTCTCAATTCTCAATTCTCAACACTATTGCCGTCGTTCTCGGCAACGGACGTTACTACACCATGCAGCAGAAGAAGAAGCCGTATAAGATTACCAACTTCGGCTACCCTACCCTACGGCTGAACCTGATTGTGGAGTATGAGAACGGCAGGCGAGAGGTGATTGCCACCGACGAGAAATGGAAACTGAACGCCGACGGGCCTATCCGCTCGAATAATGAGTATGACGGGGAGATATACGATGCCCGTAAGGAGTTCAACGGCTGGACACTTCCCGGCTTTGACGATAGCAAGTGGATGAATGCCGAGCGAACAGCCATACCCTACGGCACGCTGCGTGGACAGATGTCACCGGGTATGAAGGTGGTGAAGACGCTGAAGCCCAAGAGCGTGACACGAAAAGGTGACAAGATTATCATCGACATGGGGCAGAACATGGCGGGATGGCTGAAGCTCCGCGTCCCACCCCTTGCCGAAGGTGACTCTGTCATCATCCGCTATGCTGAGAAGCTTGACTCCGCTGGCAACATCTGGACAGAGAACCTTCGCCATGCTGAGAGTACAGACCGCTACTACGCCAGCGGGGATAACAAATCCCCTCAAACAGACACTTGGTGGCACCCTGTGTTCTCCTATCACGGCTTCCGCTATGCTGAAATCACAGGCTTAGTAGGTCACGCTTCCCAGCGTGACAATCAGGGGCTGCCCCAGCATGACAATCAGGGACTGCCACGCTGGGAAGCGTGTCCTACTACTGACGCTCAGGGACTGCCACGCTGGGAAGCGTGGCCTACTACCGACATCCTGGCCGAGGTGGTCAGCGACGCGATGGAGGAGACCGGTCATTTCGTTTCGTGTGACACTATATTAAATAAGGTGTACGAGAACGCCCGCTGGGGCATCCTCTCCAACTACAAGGGCATGCCCGTGGACTGTCCGCAGCGTGACGAGCGGCAGCCCTGGCTCGGCGACCGTACTCGTGGCTGCTTTGGCGAAGCCTTCCTCTTCGACAACCAGACGCTCTACGCCAAGTGGGCACGTGACATCACGGAGGCACAGCGGGAGGACGGTTGTATTCCCGATGTGGCCCCAGCTTTCTGGAACTACTACAGCGACGACTTCACCTGGGCGGCTGCCCTGCCCATGACGCTCCGCATGCTCTCCGGACACTATGGCGACATGGAGACGCTGTTCAAGTTCTATCCGAACGTGAAGCGCTGGCTGGAGCATATCAAGAGCTGCTACCAGAAGGACGGCCTCATCCATTGTGGCAAGTACGCCGACTGGTGCGTGCCGCCTGAACGTGAAGACCTTATCCATAGCGAAGACCCGGCACGCAAGACCGACGTGACACTCATCTCTTCAGCCTACTATTTCTACATTTGCAAGATTATGTCGGGCTACGCCTCGATACAGAAATTGGATAAAGATGTTGCCTGGTTTGAGCAGGAGATGGCCCTTACCAAGGAGGCCTTTAACCGCACGTACCTCACCGTAAAGAAGGGAACGTCGAAGGTGCCTGGCCATACTCTCTACCCCGACAGCACCTACTACGGCAATAATACCGTGACGGCCAATCTGCTACCTTACACTTTCGGCATGATTGACGACCCATACGTCCGCGAGCAGGTAGAGAAACAGATTGTCAAAAAACTGGTCGACGAGGGGGCCATCACCACAGGTGTCATTGGAACAGGCTGGCTCTTACACGCCCTTACCGACATGGGACGTACCGACCTCGCCTGGCTGTTGGCCACGAACAAAAAATATCCTTCATGGGGATATATGACCGAACACGGAGCCACCACCATCTGGGAATTGTGGAACGGCGATACTGCCTCGCCAAAGATGAACTCTGGCAACCACGTCATGCTCCTTGGCGACCTCCTCTCCTGGCTCTATGAATATGTCGCCGGTATCGGAGCTGCCGACGTAGGCTTCAAGCATATCTACATGCGACCCGACTTTAGCGTCGATGAGATAGACCATATCGATGCCAGCTACAACAGCATCTATGGTAAGGTTGTCAGCCGATGGAGAAAGGAACATGGCCAGCTCTTCTGGCATGTGGAGATTCCTGCAAACACCAAGGCGACGCTCCGTATGCCCGACGGCACATTGCAGGAGCTGGGCAGCGGAGTGCATGAACTAACATCTCAACTCTCAAACCTTAACTCTCAAACCTCAAATCTCAAACCTCAAATCCTGACAGACGAGTTCCTCTACAAGGACGCTCCCTTCCCCAGTTGTCACTCCGCCACCATTGTCGAGACACAGAAAGGTGACCTCGTCGCCACCTTCTTTGGCGGAACGAAGGAGCGCAACCCTGACGTCTGCATCTGGGTGTGTCGCAAGCCCAAGGGTGCAAAGGACTGGACAGCCCCCGTCATGGTGGCCGACGGCGTGGAGCCTCAGCCGCTGACACCCAATACTGACCTTCAATCCAGTCAGGTGGCGACTCCTGCCAAGCCTTTCTTCAACGCCCAGTTCTGTCCCCTACCCCAGTGGACTGGTAACTTCGGAGCTCTGAACTTCTCCCCTCCTGTGAGGGCAGGGTGCAGGTCGGGGGAGGTCTTCTACCGCGAGGCCTGCTGGAATCCCGTTCTCTTCGAGACTCCCGACGGCGTACTCCACCTCTACTTCAAAATCGGCCCCAACGTTGCGGGCTGGAAGGGTTGGCGCATCACCTCTAAGGACGGCGGCAAGACGTGGAGCCGCCGTGAGCAGCTACCCGACAGCATCTACGGTCCTATCAAGAACAAACCGATACTCATTGACCGTTCACCATTGACCATTGACCATTCAGCTACGCGCAGCAATAATGGTCAATCGTCAATGGTCAATGGTCAACGCCTCATCTCTCCCACCAGCGACGAACGCAACGGCTGGAAATGCTACTTCGAGCTAAGCGACGACTTTGGCAAGACCTGGCGGCGTACCGCCTTCGTGGAAGCCGACAGCGGCGTGCTCGCTATCCAGCCCACCATCATACAACTGTCCGATGGTCGCCTTGAAGCTCTCTGCCGTACCCGTAGCCGTCATATCGGCGTCACATTTAGTTCTGACAACGGCGAGACTTGGAGCAAGCTGCAGCTCATCGACACTCCTAATAATAATAGTGGTATAGATGCCGTGACCCTTAATTCTCAATTCTCAATTCTCAATTCTCAATTTAAATTCGCCCTCATCTGTAACGACTGGCCCATAGAGCCCGACAAACAAAAAGGGGCGCGAACGCCCCTTAGTATCCTTCGTTCCGACGACGGACTTCACTGGCAGCACTGGGTGACCTTAGAGGATTCACCCATTTCGCAGTACTCCTACCCCAGCATCATTCAGACCCGCGACGGACATCTGCACGCCATCTACACCTGGCGTCGCCAGCGTATCAAGCACGTAGAACTGGTGCCGTAAGAATGATTATTTGCCGCTGGTTCCTTCAATCTCGCTAGCCGAGATTACCAGTCGCATGCCGTTGCCTTGGTATTGCTTATCCACAGAAGAGACCTGACGGCCAGCGGGGCGACAGAAAGTATCGTTCGAACCCCAGCTGCCTCCTTTAAGGACGCGTCCAGCACCCGTCTCAGGCCCCTGGGGGTCGACCAGGGGGGCGGTGGTAAACGATTTCTGATACCAATCGGAGCACCACTCCATGATATTTCCAGCCATGTCGTAGAGTCCCAGTTCGTTAGGCTTCTTTGTCTTTACGGGGTGTGTACCGTAATCTGGGTCTCCGATGCCCAGGAGTGAGGATGTATTCTCGTACCAAGCTACTTCGCCGCAGTCATTGCTTCCAGGAAACTTATATCCAAGACTCTTGTGACCGCCACGTGCGGCATATTCCCATTCGGCCTCGGTAGGCAAGCGGAATTGACGGTGAGTGAGTGAGCTAAGTACTCCTATGAACTCCTGACACAGGTTCCAGGAAAGGTAGTATGCCGGATATTGTTCACCATCACCGAAGGTAGTCGTCCACTCCGTATAACCGCTGTTGGTAGGCCGGTGAGCCTCTCCCATCAACGACACCCATAACTTCTGCGTCACCTCAGTCTCAGCAATAAAGTAGTCCTGAGTCAGCGTCACCTTGCGCGGCCATTTCTCGTTGTCATAGCTAGAACTACCCATAGTGAATGAGCCGGCCTTCACTCGAATCATCTTAACAGGGATGCCAATAATGTTAAAAGTCGCCGTGTCGCCCGATTCAGAAAGCGTCTCTGAGAAGATACTCCTCCCAGACATGATGTCAATGATTGCAGCAATGTCACTCACATCCACGAATCCGTCAGCATTCACGTCGCCGCGTGTAGTCAGAATGTCCGTACCCACGGGAATGCGCATTTGCTGTGCCGAAGCTGGTAATACACTCGCCATCGCCATCAGGGCCATGGCCACAGATAAAAGTCTCCTGGTCTTTTTCATTTTATAAGTTATATTATTATTTGTTTTCAGTCTAACCTTTTACGACTTGCAAAAGTAGTTATTTTATTTGAAATGGACAAGAAATAAACTTTAAAAAATCCTATCCTTGGTGTGCGAGCCTTGTGAGCCGTTCTTAAACTATCATTTGTTATCAATAAATAGCAAAAACCAGGCGAATTGTTTGACGGTTTGTCAAAAAGTTCGTAATTTTGCAACCTAAATGGCGCTACGCTAAATGATAAATGAAAAATGATAAATGAAAAATGATGACAAGGAATCTGTTCTTAGGTATTTGCCGTTGCCTGTTGGCTATGGGCTTTTTACCGATAACTGTTAGTGCACAGACCATGAGTGGCGAGGGGTTGCCCCGTCTGGTGGTGAGTATTACCGTTGACCAGTTACGCAGCGACTTTCTCGAGGCTTTCTCGCAGTCATATACCAAGGGAGGATTCAACCTTCTCATGGGTCAGGGCAGGGTCTATGGCAGTGCATCCTACCCCTTCTCGCCGATAGACCGTGCCTCGGCCATTGCCGCCGTGGTTTCAGGTACTTCACCTTACTATAACAGCATCGTGGGACAGCGGTGGTTACAGCGCGAGACGCTGCGGCCTGTGTGGTGCATTGACGATGACCGCTATGCCGGACTGCATACTTTGGAAACGGCATCGCCGAAGTCGCTGAGCACTTCGACCCTCGGCGACGAACTGAAGGTGGTGACGAAAGGCAAGGCCGTGGTATGGGCGGTGGCCCCTTATAGCGACGCCGCCGTGCTCGCGGCCGGTCATGCTGCCGACGGTGCCTTGTGGATAGACGATGAACGGGGCGTGTGGTGCTCTTCGCAATATTACATGGCTTCGCTGCCCGAATGGGTTGGGAATACAGCCATCCAGGTAAACTGGAATGACATGGAGTCCCAGAAGAATACTGATAATAAGAAAGAACAACGCTACAAAGCCTTTAAGAACAGTTCGGAAGTGAACGCCGAAGTGACGAGCATGGCCCTTCGATGCCTCTCCTCCACGGGAATGGGAACGGACGAGATTCCCGACCTGCTCTGCCTGACCTACACCGCGGGGACGGTAGCCTCGACAAACAACTACGTGCTACAGAACACCTACGTGAGGCTTGATGCTGAGATTTCCCGACTCATAGAGATCGTAGGAAGAAGGATAGGTAGCAAGAACGTGCTCTTCATGCTTACCAGTGCGGGCTACAGCGAGCCGAAGGAGGATACCGACTACCAAACATACCGCATACCGACAGGCACTTTTTATATGAGCCGAACCGCAGACCTGCTGAATATGTATCTTGGAGCACTCTGGGGGCAGGGCAAGTATGTGGAGACGACGTTCCGCAACCACATCTTCCTGAACCATTCGTTGCTCGACACAAAGAAGGTAAGCCTTAGCACTGCCACAAGCAGGGCACAGGAATTGCTGGTAATGATGGAGGGGGTGCGAAATGTGTACACGTCGCTCCAGTTACTGACAATCAGCAATGAGCAGATACAGATGGTGCGCAGCGGCTATCATCCCGAGCGTTGCGGCGACCTGGTGATAGAGACGGCTCCTGGCTGGCGTGTGCTGACGGAGAACACAGGCGAGAGCGAGTATCAGCGCGCGTCTTTTGTTCGGTTTCCCATCATCTTCTATGGTACAAATGTAGAGGCTATGCGGGTGTCACAACCTGTGACTACCGACCGCATAGCCCCCACACTGGCTCGCATCATGCGTGTGCGTGCTCCTAATGCCTGTTCAGCAGAGCCGCTTTTTTAGTCGTTTGGAGCTTGGTCATTTGTTCGTTTGGGGAATTGCTCACGTGGCTTCGGCTGACTGAAGCGCACTTTCTCGCTTTCATCGCGGCGCTCATGGTAGAGCTTGGGCAACGGATTCTGCAGGGGTTCGTCATAGTTCTGACGGTTACGCCACACGTCGATAGCCGCATAGATAGCGTTACGCAGTGACTGTTCGTCGGTGATTCCCTTTCCGGCAGCAGAGAAGTTTGCCCCATGTGCAGGTGCCGTGCGTACTAATGGCAGACCACTAGTAAAGCGCACTCCGTTTTCGTAGGCTACGGCCTTGAAGGGAGTCTGACCCTGATCGTGATACATGGCCAGCACACCGTCGAAACGGTAGTAGCTGCTACGGCCGAAGAAGTCGTCGGCGGCGTAAGGACCGAACACTTGCAGTCCTTTTCCTATCAGCTCGTTGATGGCGGGAATGATGATTTCCTGTTCTTCGGTGCCCAGCACACCGTCCTCACCGCATCGGGGATTGAGCGACAACACGGCAATGCGCGGACTGCTCACACGCAGGTCACGACGCAGGGCCTGATGGAAGAGCATTGCCTTGTCCACGATCTTCTGCTTGGTGATGGCCTCGGCAATGTCCTTGATGGCCACGTTGTTGGTCACAAGAGACACGCGCAGGTCGTCGTTCATCAGGATGGTAAGACCATGCTTCCCCTCGCCAATCTTGCTCTCGATGTAGGCGGTGTGGCCGTTGAAGTCCCTGATGCTGTTCTTGAATACGGGAGCGGTGACGAGCACATCGTAAAGACCTTTGCCATAGTCGTTAAGGGCACGGTCGAGAGCCTTCAGGGCTGCCTGTGCCGATTCCGGGGTGGGTTGTCCCAGGTCAATATTTATCTCCTCGTCGAAGGTAGTGAGCAGGTTCAACTGGTCATCCTTGGCCTCACTGGCATTAGCAATGATGGTGAAGGGAGTATCCAGTCCGAGGACCTTATTGTGATAGGCGGCCACCTTGGGCGAACCGTAGACGATGGGCGTGCACAGCTCTAGGATGGCAGGATCGGCAAATGTTTTCAGTATCACTTCATAGCCCACGCCGTTAGTGTCGCCGTGGGTGATTGCTACGCGGGGTCTTCTGTTTTTATTTTCCATTGTATATGTCCCCCTAAGCTAGGGGTCGGAGGTCTGAACAAGCGTTTATCAAACCATTTTCTATTGAGGTTAGTAATGTGGGAGCCTGCGCTTGTTCAGACCCCCATCCCTTCGCTCGGCCTAAGGACGCTTGCCTTGGCATGAACTTAGGGGACTAGAGGCAGCAGTTGATAGCAGTCCGCAGGCGGCAAGGATGTCCTGGCCACGGCTGGCGCGAATTGTAGTGGTGATGCCGTGACGGGTAAGCGTGTCACGCAACTGTTCCATGCGCCGTTCGTCACTTCCGGGAAGGTCTACGCCGGGTATCTGGTGGAAGCGGATGAGGTTCACCCGGCACTCCAGTCCACTCAGCAGCTTCACGATGGCACGGGCGTGGGCAGGGGTGTCGTTCAGTCCGGCGAAACAAATGTACTCGAAGGAGCAACGACGCTGGTGGGTGAAATCATACTGGCGAAGCAGCCTCACGGTCTCTTCTATGGGCATGGCCTTCTCGGCGGGCATGAACTGCAGACGCTGGTCGGGCAACGGTGAATGCATCGATATGGCTACGTGGCATTGGCTCTCGTCGAGGAATCGCTTCAGCTTGTTCTTCACGCCGACACTACTCACGGTAATACGTTTGGG